>Ga0164290_1000136_pt1 | contig 275992 bp, 260 predicted proteins | sample Micstemetagenome_FD_108782 | JGI IMG/M metagenome (GOLD analysis project Ga0164290, IMG submission 108782) | Contaminated culture microbial community from soil near Moab, Utah, USA - Microcoleus steenstrupii SON62 (Illumina Assembly) | ecosystem: Environmental > Terrestrial > Soil > Soil crust... | reverse complement strand
GCTTCACTTCTTCTTCGGTACAAGAGATGGCTGTCATCGATACGATGGCCAGGAGTATAAGAGCGCGTAATGTTGTTTTCATAGGTGGTTATTGGTTTTCGGGTTTTTTATCAATTATCTCTTAAAGCTGTCTTCCAGGGTTCCGCCTCCGTTCGTAGGCTTCACTTCTTCTTCGGTACAGGAGATGGCGGTCATCGATACGATGGCCAGGAGTATAAGAGCGCGTAATGCAGTTTTCATAGGTGTTAGTTGGTTTTTGGGTTCTTTATTTGATTATCTCTTGAAGCTGTCTTCGAGGGTTCCGCCTCCGTTGGTGGGCTTCACTTCTTCTTCGGTGCAGGAGATGGCTGTCATCGATACGATGGCCAGGAGTACAATTGCGCGTAATACAGTTTTCATAGGTGTTAGTTGGTTTTTGGGTTCTTTAACTGATTATCTCTTGAAGCTGTCTTCCAGGGTGCCGCCACCATTGGTGGGCTTCACTTCTTCTTCGGTACAGGAGATGGCTGTCATCGATACGATGGCCAGGAGTATAAGAGCGCGTAATGCAGTTTTCATAGGTGTTAATTGGTTTTCGGGTTCTTTATTTGATTATCTCTTGAAGCTGTCTTCCAGGGTGCCGCCTCCATTGGTGGGCTTCACTTCTTCTTCGGTACAGGAGATGGCTGTCATCGATACAATGGCCAGGAGTACAATTGCGCGTAATACAGTTTTCATAGGTGTTAGTTGGTTTTTGGGTTCTTTAATTGATTATCTCTTGAAGCTGTCTTCCAGGGTGCCGCCTCCATTGGTGGGCTTCACTTCTTCTTCGGTACAGGAGATGGTGGTCACTGCCAGCACGGCAAAAACCACAAGGGCTCTTACGATGGTTTTCATAGAGTTATATTTAGGTTAATCGGTTACAAACCAAAGTCGACGTCCCGCATATAGGGACGACGAAGTGTCAGGCATACCAAAAATTCCTCAAAGACATATAAGATGTCGTAACACTAATTCCTCCTTTTTTGGTAGCTTTGATAGGTCAAATCTCGTCGAGCCAACTGAGATTATTTTTTTAGGATTAATCTGGTTATTACCCGTGTACCAATATTTTTTAAACTCGTCGCTAATCGCCCTCTTGCTGTCTCTGACTTCCCTCACGAGTCAGGCTCAGAACAAGACCATTGATTCACTTAAACTTGTGATCAGTTCCACTAAGGGTGCAGAAAAATTTGATGCCACGTATGAACTCGTGTTCGAGTATCTGGCTCAACAGAACTATACCACTGCACTTGACTACCTCAACAATGCAGAGACCATCGCCAATAACACGGGCGACTCCCTTCGGATGGTAAAATCAGGCCGACTAAAAGCGCAGGTCTTCCGGCGACTTGAGCGCGTAACGGAAGCAACGCAGGAGTATGAGCGATTACTTCCGATTGCCAGGCGCAATGGGTTCAACAAAGAGACCATGTACATTCTCAATGGGCTCGGCGTTGTCTATACGCTTCAGTCGAATTATGATATGGCATTGGAGTACTACTTCGAAGACTTATCGATGCGTGAAAAAGAAGGTAACGACCCCTACATCTTCGAAACCTATAACAACATCGGATTTGTGTACTTCAAATTGAAGAACTACGAGAAAGCCCTCGAGTTCTATTTCAAGGCGTTGCAGACCGATGAGGAGAACGTATCCCCCACATTCAAGCCCAAGCTCTACATCAATATAGGTCTTTGTTATAATCAACTATTTCGATATAAGGAGGCTCAGACCTATTTCGAAGAGGGATTTAAATTATGCACACCGAACTGTGAAATTGTCACCAGAATTTCAGGAGAGTTTGGACTTGGGGTGTGCTTCTATGGACAGAAGCAATACACAGAAGCAGAACAGCATTTTATTGAATCACTTAAGTTATCGAAAGAAACTGACGACCATCGGTTTCAAATTGAAAACCTCATTTACCTCAGCAGAATTCACATCAACACGTTCAAAGAAGAATTAGCGATTCGCGAACTGAAGGAGGCAGAGCAACTGACGAAGAGCACAAGCTACCGGTTGCTGATGATTGAAATTTACCAGAGCTATGCCAATGTGTACAACCAATTAAAAGACTTCGAGAAAGCATCGTTTTATCAGGGAAATTATATCCGGCTGAAGGACAGTGTTTACAACGAAGACTTCATCAAGAACATCACACGAATTCAGTCCACCTTTGAAGAGCGGGACAATATCAGAAAAATTGCCGCGAATGAAGAGACCATCAAAAGACAACGCAATTTCACCTTTGCCATCATCGTCATTGTCATTCTTGCCTTGTTGCTGATATTCGTTCTGTATCGTGCCAACAAGACCAAAAATAAAGTCAACGCAGCACTGTCAGAAGCCAAGGCGCAGCTTGCTCAGGCCAATTTCTTTCTGAACGTGGATTTACAGAAAGCAGTGGAGTCATTGCGTAAGGCAAATGAAGAACTCGACAACTTCATCTACAAAACATCGCACGACATCCGGGGACCTCTCGCGAGCTTGAAAGGCATGTGTCACGTGGCACAATTGGAAGTCAAGGACCCTGTCGCACTTGACTACCTTCAAAAAATTGACACGACGGCGGAAAAATTAAATAAGATTCTCACCCGGTTGTTGATGGTCAATCAAATCAACAACGTCAAGCAAAGGAAGGAACTCGTACACTTCAATGAGATCGTTGCAGAAGTATTTGCTTCTGAGCGCAAGAAGGGTCTGCCGCAGCGCTTTACGTTCCAATCGGATATTGATCAGTCCCTGAACTTCAACTCCGATCCGGATCTGATTCGCATCATCATCGAAAACCTGGTCGATAACGCCATTAAATTCCACTCAGACTCCTCCCGGATCAATCCATTCGCTAAAGTAATTATTGGAACACGCGACGGAGCCATCCGCATCAGTGTTGTTGATAATGGCATCGGCGTGCAGTCGGCAAACAAAGAAGATCTGTTCCATTTATTCTCGCGGGGATCTGAACGAAGCGATACGGGTGGAGTTGGATTATACATCATCAAGACCGCTGCGGAAAAAATCGGAGGCCGTGTCAGTGTTGGCAACACGCCGGAGGGACACACCGAGTTTGCCGTGACTTTTCAACTCAAGGAAGAAGAAGTCACGGAACCCGCTAATATTTGATCACTTATTGGATCACGAGCTTCTCACGGAATACTTTCTGCCCCTGAATGAGTATGGTATAAAGCCCGGGAGCCATCGTCGCAGGAACGTCCACTGCGAAGCCTTCCATTAATTCTGCTCCGGATACTTCAGATACCATTGCTATTCGTCCCGTTACATCGAAAATGGTGATCTTATGCAAACCGGCGTCTTTCGTATTCAGATGGATCATCAAGCTCCCGCCGGAAGATGGATTTGGATAAACAGACAAAACCTCTGCTTCCTCTGCCACCACCGCAGAGTCCGCTGCAGCAGCCATTGTCGCTGACGATGTAATCTGAACCGGATCAGACCACTTGTTCCATTGTGTTGATGTTGGCGCCGCCACCCTGCTGAAACGAGCCCGGTATCTTCCAGGACTGCGCGCAATGTAATAGTGCGTCGTTGCGCCGGAAATAATCACCCCGTCTTTCTCCCATTGATAGGCAAAAAATCCTTCCGCCAAGTTCATCCTTGGGTATTGACCCTTCGATGCATCAATCACCGCGATACCTTTAGCAACATGAATATTGCGTTTGCTTTGCTTTTGCATCCATGAAAAAAAATCTGGTTCACTGTATGCCTTGTTCCAGCAGGTATGTCCAAGTGTACTGTAGAGCGAGTACCGAACAATAGCACCTGCCGTTCTGAATTTTGAAACCAGGCTATTGGTATAGCTTGGCGAGGGACTGGTATCCTGACCGCCCTGAAATATCCACAAGGGAATATGGCTTACCCTCCCCTGCTGTTGATGAAGAAAAATCTTTGCATCGTTCACCGCCGACATGGGAAGCGCCGCCGCGAATAACCAAGGTGCTCGTTTAATGGCTTCATAGACAGCATAGCCGCCAATCGACAACCCATGGATGTATATTTTATTGCGATCAATTTTATACTTATCGGAAATTAACCTGACCAGTCTGATCACATCCTGAACATTTCCTTCATCCCAAACATTAAACATCTGTGCATAGAGTACAAATCCCGGAAACGAGCGGGAGGTCAGCGAAGGATCTCCTGGTAATTTACCCACCGCTTTATTGCGGGCATCGAGGTGAGTAAATCCACCAATACTAATGTGGTGATCATTATTCAGAAGTTTATGCGTCGATGTTTTCGGTGCTGCAGGCACGTTGGCATTTGGTTCGTAATCCCAGTTCGCATGATAGCAATTGTTATAGTAACAGTTTCCTCTTTCAATCGCGCCGTGCATGACGACAATCAAAGGATAACCTTCCGGTGCTGCGGTAGAGTAGTTTAAAGGGGGCAGCAAGCGGTAGTTCATCACAAACCGATCAGCGGTACCCACCTTGCGCCGAAGATTGCCCTGTTTATACGGGCTGGAATCCCACGACGTCATATCCAGATAAGTATTGGTGCGCACACCCGGTGCGCTCTCCCTGAAACTGAATGTCTTGTTTTCCTGAATGTAGAAGTAGTCTGATGATGAAATCCGCGTGCGGATATCCAATGTCCCGTAAGGCATGGATGTGTTGTACAAATACGATGACTTGACCTGTGCAGCAGCGAGATGAGCAATAAGGACAAGCAGAACGACGGTAGAATTTTTGAACATAGGCGATGAAGGTGTGATGGGACACGCAGTTCAAAATCATTCCGCTGAAATTCGCTATACAGGACAAAATATAGCTGCCCGCCTCGCGAGTGCGTGAGGCGGGATAACAACAACCAGGGTGAAGGGATTATCGCACCATGACACGCAGCGTTGTTGTTTTACCTTGCTGCCTGGCAACGAGGAAATACAATCCGCCTCGGGGTTTCACCTCTGGCGAGATGGTGACGCCATAACGAAGCGCCTCTGCCTCGAACTCCTCACGGAACAAGTACCGTCCAGTTGCATCGATCAATACCACCGCCACTTCCGCGTCAGACGAAGAATCGAATACAAAAAAGAAGGAATCTCCGGTCACCGGATTCGGAAACACATCGGCGATCACCGGTTCCGGCGTTGAGTTCACTGCGGTAACCGGAGCACTCTTCAGTGCGTCCTCACCAATCGCCTGCCATTGGTTGTTGGTATCGGGACCACGATACGCGACCGCCAGGGTATCGGCTGCAGCATAGTCAAAATAATCAACCCGGATGGAGTGCGCGCCCGCCGTCATATTCTGATTGGCGCTTGTAACCACTCGCTCCAGATGAATGCCGTCATTCTCTACGATTGTTCTGCCATCAAGAACCAATCGGCTTCCATCGTCAGAAACTGTTCTGAACTGGTAGGTGCCCGGTTCATTAATGTAGATGTAACCTGTAAACCGAAAATTGAAATAATCATCCTGCGTTCGTGGCGTCAGCGTGAAGCTGTTCACATGACCCGTAAATTCAGGTCGGTCCCAGTTTATTGAATCCAAATCAGGCCAAGTACCCGTGGTGTGTTCATAATACAATCCGAATATATAAGTGGTGATCGTCGCAGGCAAGCTCTCCTCACTCAAGTTACCTCCCAGGTCCTCAGCGCGAACGCGAACAGTGAAGTATTGATTCAATGGTAAATTGCTTATCAGGAATGTTGTATCTGCAGTCTCTGTTGCAATCGAATCATCGTTCACATAAAGTACATATCGACGAATGCCTGCATTATCTGATGCCGGTTTCCACGATGCCTGGAAAGAACGCAAATCAACCTGAAGAAAGGTTAATCCCTCCGGGGCCTCAGGCGCTTCTGAATCTGCTGTTGTTGTCAATTTCAATGCATCTGCACCATCAGGCGAATAGTTCGACCTTCCGGTATTGCTGACCGCACGTATCTTGTATTCATATTCTGAAGAGGGAACAAGTGTTGAATCGACAAAGCTGCGTGCATCCGCACCTGTCAGTACGGCCATGTACCACGGCTCGAACGTCGTTCCCTCCTTTCGTCGTCGCCATATTTCATACCCAGTTTCATTAGCGACATCATTCCATGTCAGCGTTGCCTGAGCAGGCCCGTTAACCTGCCCCGCAAATCCGGAAGGAGCTGTTAAATTGACAGGCGCCTGATCACTAAAAAAAACCGTGACGGGCGCAGAGGGAGCACTCGGACAAGCTTCGTAGGTTGAGGTAACCAGCGTGTAGGCTCCGTTGTTCGCGCAGCCGCCTGCGCACGAACCTGCTCCTATCGACAATCGTTTCACCGTATCGTCCTGATCGGTGCCGGGAATATCAATGCGTGTTCCGTTTCGAAACCAGAGATACTTCGCATAGTTGCCTTCCGCCTCCAGCACCAAGGTATTTCCTCCGTTTAAATCCCGCAGGAGCGTAGTTCCCTCTTGCCTGAGAACCGCACGCGTGTCCGACGATTGTTTGGTAATTGTCACCGGAGCAGACCATTCGTTCCACTGGCTTTCAGTCGGGTTTGCAACGCGCGAGAATCGAACCCGGTAACGTCCAGCTTGCGTCGCCTTTAATTGTGGTTCATTGGCTCCTGAAATAATTTGACCGTCGCGCTCCCATTGATAGGCAAAAAATCCGCGCGACATCAGCAGCATGACGCTGCCAGTATCGGAACAAATTGTAGTTGACCCATTGGCTGTCTGCAAGTCAGATTTTCTTTTGCCCAACATCCACGAAAAGAAATCGGGTTCGCGATAAGCGCGATTCCATGTACTGTGGCCAACGTCCGGATAAAACGTATATCTGATCGTTGCACCGGCATCACGAAATTCACGCATATACGCTTCTGTTTTTGCAGGCCATGGATTTTCATCCAGGGCGCCCTGAAAAATCCATAAAGGGATTGCTGCGATTCTCGATTCCACATTTTGTCTGGTGATGAATGCGTCATCAATAGCAGACATCGTAATCGCAGATGCAAACATCCACGGAGCGCGCTTGATGACTTCGTACACACCCTTCCCTCCATTGGACAATCCGTGTATGTAAATCCGGTCCGGGTCAATGTTATATTTTTTTGAAAGCAGCCGGATGATGCGAATGACGTGCTGGGCTTCGTCCTGATTCCATCCATTTAAATTTTGTGGAAACAGAATGAACCCGGGAAACGCTGCTGCGTCCAACGATGGGTCATCGGGCAATTTTGAACCGGCCTGCTGATGCAGCAAGGTGCTCTCTGCCACCATGAAGCAGGTTGTGATCATTATTCAATAATCTACTGGACGGATCGGTTGGTGCAGGCGGATCATTTACCTCTGGCTTATAGGCGACCGTTGCATGATAGCATGTTGACTTATAACAATTCGCCCGCTCACCAGAACCGTGCAACATGACGACCAAAGGATAGCCATTGGCATATGACGCATTATATCCCTGAGGCTTCAGCAGCCGGTAGTTCATAACAAACTTATCTGAGGTCGATGATTTCTCTCGCAAATTACCCTGACCAAAGGGACTTGAATCCCACGAGGTCATATCAAAAAATGTATTGGTAGGGACACCAGGAGCGCTTTGCCGGAAGGAGAAAGTAACATCCTCCTGAAGATAATAGTAGGTCGTTGCTGATTTGGCAATTCTCAGGTCCAGCGTACCGAATGGAGTATTCGTATTGTAGATGTTTGTGGTATCAACCTGAGCAGAGCAGACCCCCACCACCAGCAGTAAGGAAAGAACAGACAGGAAAATAGATCGCATACGCCTCGCATTTTCCAACCTGCAATAAAAAAACTATTCCGGCAGCCGGATGGAATCGTCGAGTGAATGAATGAAAAGACAGAATGCTAAATCAGGGCAATTGATCAGGCAACGACCGCTTTATGAGAAGGACGAGGTTTCAGTTGAAGAACCTGGAACATCTCTTTGTCGGCAACATACGCGGGGTTGGGTGTTGTTAAAAGTTTATCCCCCGCAAAAATACTGTTTGCACCGGCCATGAAACAAAGTGCTTGCTCCTCCAGCGACATGCGAACGCGACCGGCAGACAATCTGACCATTGCTTTTGGCATCAGGATGCGCGCCGTCGCAATCATGCGGATCATTTCCCAAACCGACACCTTCTCTTGATTCTCCAGGGGCGTGCCTTCTACTGGCACAAGCGCGTTCACCGGAACGGACTCGGGATGTTCTGGTAGTGTGCTCAATACATGCAGCATGGCAATGCGGTCTTCGTCTTTTTCACCGAGGCCAATGATTCCCCCTGAACAAACGGAAAGCTTCGCCTGACGAACGTGACTGAGTGTATCGAGTCGATCGTCGTAGGTTCGTGTGGTAATGATATCGCTATAAAATGACTCGCTTGTATCGAGGTTGTGGTTATAGGCATAGAGTCCCGCCTCTTTAAGTTTAAGTGCTTGCTCATGAGTGAGCATACCAAGCGTACAGCACACTTCAAGTCCCAATTCGTTCACACCCTTCACCATGTCGATAACCTTATCGAAGTCGCGGTTGTCGCGTACTTCCCGCCATGCAGCACCCATGCAGAATCTCGTGCTTCCGGCTTCGCGTGCCTCTTTGGCTTTATCAAGCACTTCATCAACCTCCATCAGTTTATGAACTTTCACATTGGTATGATAACGAGCAGCCTGGGGGCAATAGGAGCAATCCTCCGGGCATCCGCCTGTCTTCACCGAAAGAAGTGTACATACCTGCACTTCTCCCGCTTCATGATACTGACGATGAACAGTGGCAGCCTGATAAATCAGATCAAGAACAGGAGTATAATAGATATTAGAAATTTCCTCTTGTGTCCAGTCGGTTCGAATGCTCATGGAAGTAATTATTGTATGTTAAATTGAAACGGCATCAGTGCCTGAGCGCCTTGCTGATGTTTGATTTTGTCGAATTGTTTGTACCAAATATACATTTCCCCAAGCTCTTCCCGAACAGCCTCCTCTCGCACATTTTCTCCGGTCCGTAAAAGTTTTTGGAAAAATCCTTTTGGTCTTGGCGTGTATCGCACCCTGTAGTCTGTCACATCTGCCGCTTTCGCTGCAATTTCTATCGCATCTTTCAAACCGCCAAGTTTATCGACCAGATTATGCTCCATTGCCTGTGTTCCGGTCCATACTCTTCCGGAAGCTACCTTACGGATATCTTCAGGCTTCGCCGAACGACCCGCTGCGGCTTTGTTGATAAAGGTATCGTAGTGCTCCTCAAGATTTTTTTGCCAGAAATTTTTTTCGGCCTCCGTTAACGGTCGGGTTACTGTTACCATTTCGCCATAATTGCCGGTCTTGACCTCATCGAACGTGACCCCCAATTTATTACCAAGAAAGCCGCTCATATCGAAGAGCATTCCAAAGATTCCGATGGAGCCTGTAATTGTGTTGGGTTGCGCGACAATCGTATCACATCCCATCGCGAGATAATATCCACCCGAAGCGGCATAGTCGCCCATAGAGGCAATTACTGGCTTCTTTTCACGCGCCATCTGAATGGCACGCCACATCATATCAGAAGCACGGAATTCTCCGCCCGGTGAATTGATGCGAACAACAATTGCCTTTACTTTCTTACTGTCTGCAGCTTTTCTGATCTCTTCCACGAATGTGTCCGAGGCAATCAAGCCGTCGCTTGGATCTCCTTCTCCCGGTACAATTGTTCCCTGTGCAACGATGACCGCAATCTCATTTGGTGAAGATTCCAGCGCAGGAAAGCTCTTACGATACTCGCTGAGCGTAACCAGATTCACATCCTTGTAACGGGATTCACCCAATTCAGCAGTCAGTATGGAGTCAAGCTGATCCTGATACATCAATGAATCAATCAATCCAAACTCAACAGCATCGCGACCGTTCCTGATCAATTGATTATTTGCAATCTCACGCAGTCTTTCCATTTTGAGACCCCGGGCTGAGGAGACCTCATTCAGCATATGATCGTGAATTGATCCAACGAGGGCCTGAAGCTGTTCGCGATTCTCAGGACTCATTTTATCCAGTATAAATGGCTCCACCGCACTCTTGTACTCGCCCACACGGAAAATCTGCGGTTTAATCTCGAGCTTGTCGAGAAGCTTTTTATAGAAACCGACTTCAATCGTCAAGCCGTTGAATTCAATTTCGCCTTCCGGATTCAGGTATATTTTGTCTGCCGCTGTAGACAAATAGTATGCAGGCTCAGACATCACTTCATTATAAGCAATTACCCATTTGCCGCTCTTCTTAAAATCAAGCAAAGACGCACGCACTTCATCAAGCGAGGCAAAACCGGTTGCCGGAAAACTCACCTCAAGCAGAATACCTCTGATCTTACCGTCATCTTTGGCTTGAGCAATGGCTTGCTTCAGCTGCAGCATGCCGATGCTGCTGACCTCGCCGGGCACGGGAAGACCTTCAAAGGGATTCTCTTCCTGCATTTCATTCCAAACGCCGTCCAGTTTCAGATGCAGCACACTATTATCTGCAACTGCAATCTCCTTTTCGCCTGTAGAAAAAGCCAGCCCGACAAGGAGAAACACAAACAGCAGTGTGAAGACAACCAACGCTACAAAGGCTCCCAGACACGATGAAAAGAATGATTTCCAAAAATTCATATGGTTTGGTAAAGTTCGAAAGTAATGAAACAGCTACCGAATAAAAAAGTATGTTTACAAGGTGGAGAATTACATGAACAGTGGGATTTATTTACTACTCGGGACCAATATGGGTGACCGTCTGCTGCATCTTCAGCAAGCCGGTTCTAAAATAGCCGATTTCGCGACGATCAACCGTGTTTCGGCTGTTTACAAAACTGCAGCGTGGGGAAAAACCGATCAACCTGATTTCTTCAATCAGGTTCTCGAAATTTCCACACCTCTTGATCCATGGGCATTGATGGAGAAGTTGCTGGAAGTCGAGAAAACCCTCGGACGTGAGCGCATTGAGAAATGGGGGCCCCGCATCATTGACATTGATATCCTGCTCTTTGGTCAGCGAAAAATCGAAAGCGACAATCTGACGATTCCCCACCCGCAATTACCAAACCGCAGATTTGCGCTGGAACCGTTGTATGAGATTTCACCAGCGTTTATTCACCCCGTCACCGGAATGACAATTGCCGAACTGTTAAACCAGTGTGCGGATACCCTTACCGTTGAAAAACTTGCTTAGAAAATCAGAGGCTTGCCACTTCGGCGTCCGGAGAAATCTTCTTCACTAAACCCTGGAGCACTTTTCCAGGTCCGCATTCCACATAAGTACGCGCGCCATCCGCCGTCATCTGCATCACCGATTGTGTCCATCTTACTGGTGCTGTCAGTTGCGAGATCAGATTTTTCTTTATCGCCTGCACATCTGTCGACGGAAGCGCATTGACGTTTTGATAGATGGGGCAAACAGGCTGACTGAATACCGTTTGTTCTATGGCTGCTGCAAGTTCTTCGCGCGCAGGTTCCATCAGTGGCGAATGAAACGCGCCGCCTACCTGAAGGGGCATCGCTCTTTTTGCTCCCGCAGCTTTCATTTTTTCGCACGCGATCTCAATCCCCTTCATTGAACCAGAAATTACCAGCTGGCCGGGACAATTATAGTTCGCTGCAACGACGACTTCTCCTGTGATCGACGCACAGATTTCCTCAACAATCTTGTCATCCAAACCCAGAATGGCGGCCATGGTTGACGGATTGATTTCGCAGGCACGCTGCATCGCAAGCGCACGCTTATACACCAATTTCAGCGCATCCTCAAAAGAAAGCGTTCGGTTTGCTACAAGTGCAGAAAATTCGCCAAGGGAATGACCAGCAACCATATCGGGCTTGAAGCTTTCTGAAGTCAAGGCAATGGCCACAGAATGCAGGAAGATCGCGGGCTGAGTAACCTTCGTTTGCTTCAACTCTTCGGCAGAACCTGCAAACATCACGTCCGTGAGCCGAAACCCAAGGATCTCGTTTGCCGAATCGAAAAGTTTTTTTGCCTCGGGCTTGTTGTCATACAGATCTTTGCCCATTCCTGTAAACTGAGCGCCCTGGCCCGGAAAAATGAATGCTTTCATAAGTTTGAATGAAAGCCCAAAAATAGAAAAATATTTGAGGTGGTGAGATCAGCGAATCAAGTGTACCCAGCTCTTGAGGATCTGGTTTCTCTTGCCTGGGTCCACCGTGTCAAAGGTCACTTCTGCGACGTAATAATAAACACCCGACGGCAACAGCTGCCCGTTGTTATCCTTTCCGTCCCAGTCGATATAGATCGTGCGCTCACTGCCCGACTCATAGTTATAAACCTCCTTACCCCAACGGTTATAGACCCGGAACACAACTTTTTGAACGAATCGCGCACACTTCTGCTTGATAATTTCATCCGGAGGATCCACGCAGGTGTTTCCTGGTCCTCCCTCTACACCTGAAGGCCGATCGCTATACGCACTGAACTTATCGTTACAATCGTCTCCATTGGGTGTGAACACATTGGGCAATTCGTAGTAGGGACAATTGTCGTTGCAGGCAGGCTCGCTAAACTCACTTTCATTGCCGGAACGATCCACCGCTACGATTTTATAACAGTACGCGAGCGTGCTCAGCCCGGTATTGTTGATGCCATTATCAACAAAGAAGGTATCTCTCACAACCCCATCCCTACCCGCATTGGTCAGCCACGTGTACTCCCCATCTTTGGAGGATGCTCTGTACACCTTGTATCCGGCAACATCTCTCGCACAATCCCCGACAGGACGTTCCCAAAACAATGTATTTTTAAAGATACCCTGACCACATGCCTGAGTTTGCCGGAAATCTTCGCAGTCACTCAACTGCACAAATAAAGTAGGCTTGCAAGGCGCTTCATCGTCACTCGGTTGTGCACATACAATCTGCGACCAGTTTTCCAGCGGCTCGCGGATGGCAGGGTTACCATAGGCTCCACGGGTCTTCACCACGTAACAATATGTTTGTGTTTCGTCAAGACCAGGATCTTCGTAGGTCAGGCCTGCGCTAAGCGGATCCACGGTTGCCAGCAACGTCATGGTGCTGATATCCGATCCCGGTCCCCCGCGGTAGATTTCATGAGCATATTGCGATGAAAGTGTCCAGGGCACGTCAGCAGACCAGGTGAGCGTGATTTGATTTTCCTGCGATTGCGCCTCGAGACGAACCGAAGAGGCTATCGAAGAGGTATCGACAGGAGAATAAACAGTCGGCGTTAAGTTCGTATTGGAGTAAAGAACAATGCGATAGTTAAAAATCACATCCTGCGTATTCATTCCCTCGTCAATGAGTGTGGTGTCATTTTCCAGCTTTCTTCCAGGGCCAGAGACCTTAACCAGGTTAACATCGCCGGAGAAACCTTCTGCCCGATAGACTTCATATTCCAATGGGCCAGGAAACTGCGTCCTGTTTAATTCAAATGGTTTGGTCCAGCGCACCAATATTCTTCCACTTGCCGGATCTGTCCGCTCGATGCTGACATTCGTAATCACTGGCTCGTCTACTTCAATCGGGTCGACACAGATTTCATCTGACACGATACTCTCTCCGCCCTTCGGCTGAGGGAATAAAGCTACGAGGCGGTAACAATACTGCGCGCCCGGATCGAGACCACGGCCGAAGTTGGTATCAAGAAACGACGTAGTGGGCGTAGCCCCATTGCCGCGCGGAAGCGTTGCTATTTTTACATAACCCAGTGACTCGGGCAGTCCGGTTTCGCACTCGTCGGGCGTGAAGGGCGTGCTGTCCACTTTTCTCCATACCTGAATGCTGTCGGCATTTTGGCACACATACGGATCCCATTGGAGATTAACCCTTCGGGTGGCAGGATTCAATACTGCATTGTCCCATACAGGCGGAGGCCCGACAACACGAATATTCCATGTTTTGAAAGTAACCAGTCTCGAGCCCGAAGGAGATCGATCCGTTACTTTAAATACAACCTGATAAGGCTGCGCCTTCACATGGATGCACTCTGTTTGCCAACGGAATGTCGTCGTTGCAGGCTGAGGACGGAAATCATTGACACCGGGAACAGGAGAATACGTTGCGGGAGAAAGAGCTGCAGGAAAGTTAAAGATTTCAGAGAACGCTTCGATTTTAACAGGATCCCCGTTCACATCCTTTCCGATGATGTTTTCAGTAATGAGCGTCCCCGCCACAACGCACAGGTCTTCGGGAACTTCCAAATCCGGCCGATCATTGTCGCAGTCCTCCACGAGAATCTGCATATCGCGGCGAACGAATCCTATAGAAACCCACTCATCTCCGATTTTCCTCCATTCTTTAATAATGAAGGCAATGTTATACTCCCCCAGAGCGGCCCCAGGGGCATCCCAGGTTATCGTTCCGTCAACTGCATTGATGGCAAATGTCGGACGCCCCGTACCAGCCTCGTTACCTGTTTCGAAATTTGTGTAGAACTTGGAATCGTTCGGGTCCTTGTAGTTTGTTACGGGCGTGCTTCTGTTGCGGAAGGGAACAACCAGTTCATAAGAAAGGCTGTCTCCGTCCGGGTCAAATGCACCAGGGTTATGAAAGAAGGCGGCTCCCGGACAGGCAACGTCGATGGGTGGCACCAGCAACCGTGGAGAGTTGTTACAGCCGACAAATGGATCAATGCTAATTTCTGTCTCGATATAGAACCGCGTATTGATGGAGAAATCCATATTCAAAACCCCTTCATTTCGATTGGGTTCAAGGTAGCTGATCAAATATGTCCGGGCACTGGAATAGGTATGCAACACGGTGAATGACGCGGTTGCGATGCCCTCTCCCAAATCAGGGCGAAGTGTATTTTCTGTGGTTGGAACCAAAATACCAGGTCTTCCGTCGCGATCGGGATCCGAACCATCTCCAAAATCAAGGATATCTTCCGTGCCGCCAAACAACACGTTCGTGCCGATGGTATTGGTGAATACGGTAATGGTAATTCTGAATGTCAGCGCGGTACAACTCACCCGTTCAACCGTAATTTCACCAGCCCTCAAGTGAGTGGCGTGTACTTGGGTAAATGTCAGTCCCGAGAGGAACAGCACCAGCAACGACCCGCGTAAGAACAATGAATTCATTTTAGCCCGTGATAGAAAAACTTTATACCATTTTACACGAAGAGCAAGCGCGATTTTCAGAAATCAAACACACGCTAGCCGCCTTCAATTAACGCATTTACCCCGAAATTAGTCTGATTTCGGAGAACTTTTGAATAAAAAACACGCGATGGAGGCAAACAGTTTTCTTGCCGGCACTTCACCGAAACAGAATAGCTTCCATATACAAAAGTTTGCATGCATTTGGTTTAATCTCTATTTTCGGCTCCGATAAAAAAAGAATCACTCAATCGGTCCATGAAACCTTCGCCCGAAGAACTTAAAGCACTGCGAAAAAAACGGGAAGCAGAGCTGCAGCGTCTTCTTTTTCAGATGAAACAAGACAACCTGATGCGCAGCACCGTTTTTAAAAATCTTGAAAATGAACTTTCTCACCTTCGTAATCTGAAGGAAGACGAGACAAAAGAGTCCTCGAAAAGCGCCAGTTGATTTTTACTCTGATCACGTTATATGCGCGTCGTCCGCGAACTTTCCTATCCGCATTGCAAAGTCACCATCCTCTCCTGGAATAATCGCTATCTGATTAAACTCGAGCAAGGATTACTGGAGCAAACTTACAAAGTGGACCAGACCGATTTTGCATCAGACGAAGAACTGCTTCAACTGATTGACGGGGAATTTTTAGCACATGCGCTCCAGAACTTTGAGCAAATGGGGCGGGCCTTCCACGATTCCCGGCAGCGACACGACCTCTAAGCTTTTTGTATCCATTGTGGGAAATTGTGTTATTTTGCATCCCCCATGGAAGTTGCCGAAAAGAAGAATAAGAATAAAGCATATAAACCGATTCTGGACGGTATCCCCGACTGGCCCGTTTACCAGTTGAGCAAAAACCGAAAGGAGTTTATTGAGGAGGTTGCAAGAACAACGTATCAGCAAATCAAGTCGATCAGACCGACAACGAAGCAGCTGCTGGACGAGCTTGAAGCTACGGTTTACCGCGAGCAGCAGCGTATGAAACGCAATCGCTGGCGCGTAGACCCCGTTGATGAACCTCGTTTCTGGGCGCGTGTCAAGGAAGACCTCGTTTCACTGACAAACAAGTCACCCGAAGAAGTCCAGTCCAAAGCGGACGACCTGTTGTATAAGATTGTACACCGGTATGCGAACGAAATAGCCGGGAACTTTAAGCCCAGTTCCTACAAATTCACCCGCGAGCTGGTTAAATTCTGGTTCTCGCGGCTGCTCAATGGTGCCCGGGTAAAGAAATTCGGAGCCTTTTTCCGAAACACCTACACGCTCAGGGATAAGATCCACATTGTCGGAAAGGCAAAACACCTGCGGAAGCTGGCCCGCAAAGGTACCGTTGTGATGGTGCCCACCCATTTCAGTAACCTTGATTCTATTTTGATCGGTTGGGTGATTCACAGCCTTGGTCTGCCCGCATTCATCTACGGGGCAGGATTGAATCTTTTCAACATCAAGATCTTCGCATACTTCATGAACAGTCTCGGCGCCTATAAAGTAGACCGCCGGAAGAAGAACGTTCCGTATCTCGAAACACTGAAGACCTATTCAACTTTGGCGATTCAGAAAGGTGCGCACAGTCTGTTCTTCCCCGGAGGAACACGATCGCGCAGCGGTATGCTGGAGAAACAGTTGAAGTTAGGATTGCTGGGCTCAACCATAGAGGCGCAACGCAGCCTCTACATGCAGGAGAACGAACGCCAGGAGCCTGTTCAAAAAATCTTCATCGTTCCTGTTACGCTGAACTATCACTTTGTGCTTGAAGCACCTGAACTGATCGAGGAATATCTGTCTTCCAAAGGACAAGACAAATACCTTCCCGAGCAGGATAAATATGGAAGTTTCCAGCTCATTCGATTCCTGTTCAAGTTCTTTACAAAGGGCTCAAACATCTCCGTTTCTATTGGCCGTGGCCTGGATGTGATGGGCAATTATGTAGATGACGAAGGAAACAGCCTCGATGCGCAAGGAAGAATCATTGACACGCGCGACTATTTCCTGTCAAACAACCACATTACGATTGATAAGCAACGGGAGGATCAATATACCCGAATGCTCTCCCAGAAAATCATCAATGAGTACCACCGCATCAACCGCGTTTTCGCTTCTCATCTGGTGGCTTTCGTTGCTTTTGAAATGTGGATGAGAAAACATCCGAAGCTCGATCTATTCGAGTTGCTGCGATTACCTGAAGAAGACCTCGTGATTCCTTACGAAGAATTCAGGGCAACGTGCAAGACAGTCCGGAAGCAGATATACAAGCTGAAAGATGAAGGCAAGGTGAACTATGCAACCCACCTGAAAGGAAAAATAGATCTGGTTATCAAGCACGGCTTGGAAAATGTCGGTATCTTCCATCTAAACAGACCCGTTCGATTCAATAAAGAAGGCAACATAATCACCCAGGACCTGAACCTTCTTTATTACTATCACAACAGGTTGGTGGGATATGACCTCGAAAAATTTGTCTGATCAAAAACCTGTAGGCATCATCGGCGCCGGAAACTTCGGCAGTGCTGTAGCTAACCTCATTGCACAGCATGCGCCTGTTTTGCTCTATGCGCGCGACGAGAAAGTGATCGAGCGAATCCGCCAGGAGGGCCAGAATCGGGGCCATGCCATGTCGCCGAACATTACGCCCGTGTCGGATTTGGCGCTTGTTGCCAAAACATGTGATGTCATTTTCCCTATTGTACCTTCTGCGCATTTTCGCGCCATGATGAAAAGGCTCTCACCGTATTTGCATCCGTATCATGTTTTGATTCATGGGACGAAGGGCTTCGACATTCAGTTAAAGGACGATGAAACGATCTCGACGGTCAAGAAATTAAGCCGGGGCAAAGTGAAGACCATGAGCGAGGTCATCATGGAGGAAAGTGTCGTTGTGCGCGTGGGATGCCTCGCCGGTCCAAATCTTTCCAAAGAGCTTGCGGCAGGTCAGCCTGCTGCTACAGTTATCGCCAGCCACTTCAACGAAGTGATCTCCATTGGCAAGCGGCTTCTTCGTAATGAACGTTTCCAGGTTTACGGAAACAACGACCTGGTTGGTGTTGAGTTAGCCGGAGTTTTGAAGAACGTGATTGCCATTGCCGCAGGAGCACTCAGTGGAATGGGGTATGGCGAAAATGCGAAAGGCCTTCTGATCAGTCGTGGTATGGTGGAGATGGTCTACCTCGGACGCGCGCTCGGAGGAAACACAAAGGCGTTTTTGGGAATTGCTGGCGTCGGTGATCTCGTTGCTACGTGTAACTCATCGCTCAGCCGGAATTTTAATGTAGGTTATCAGCTCGCGCAGGGAGCGTCACTGAACGATATCCTCGCACGCACCGATGAAGTTGCGGAAGGAATTTATACCGTTCAAATAGCGAAGAAATGCGCAGACTATTATCGCGTCAAGGCGCCTATCACAACAGCACTGTATCAGGTGTTGTTTGAAAACCTCACGGTACAGGATGCGGTACAATACCTGATGAAGTATCCCCTCAACGTGGATATTGACTTTGTCTGACGAAGAATAAATTAATCAGAAAGCGTTTTTGATCGCGTCGCACACCTGCTGAAGTTCCTCTTTCGAAGGATTCAGTTTGGGGCGGGTGAAATTGATATCACCAATGGAATTCATGGGTACCAGATGAATGTGCGTGTGCGGCACTTCAAGTCCGATCACCGCTACACCAATTCGTTTGCAAGGCACAGCTTTCTTCACTGCACGGGCAACACGTTGTGCAAAAAGATGAAGACCAGCCAGCGCATCTGGATCCATATCAAATATGTAATCAATCTCTGTTTTCGGCACAACCAGCATATGTCCTGCAACGAGTGGATTAATATCCAAAAAAGCAATGTAGCGTTCGTCTTCCGCGACGATGTAGCCAGGGATTTCGCGATTGATGATGCGGGTAAATATGCTTGGCATGAAACGATCAGGCAGTAATGTTTACAATCTCAAATTCCATCTGACCAGCCGGTGTCGTGATCATGGCAGTCTCTCCTTTCTTCTTTCCGAGCAGACCTTTGCCAATCGGAGAACGGGTAGAGATCTTGCCGGTTTTTAAATCGGCTTCCTCCTCAGACACCAATGTGTACGTCACAGACGCCCCATTCTTTTTATTCTTGATGGTCACCTTCGACAAAATAGAAACCTTCGATGTATCGATGTTGGTTTCATCCAGCAAGCGGGCGTTGCTGACGAGGTCTTCAAGTTGAGCAATCTTTGCCTCAAGCAATCCCTGCGCGTCTTTTGCCGCATCATATTCCGCGTTCTCGCTGAGATCCCCTTTATCGCGCGCTTCAGCAATCTGACGTGCGATGTCCGCGCGTCCTTTCGTCTTCAATTCCGTCAGCTCGTTGCGCAGCTTATCCAGACCTTCTCTGGTGTAATATGAAATCTTGCTCATAATCTGATTCGTTTTTATGCCTCACCGGGAGGCTTGATAAAAAAAAAGAACAACGGCCTCTGTTAGGGAGACCGTTGTTGATGGCTCAAAGGTAACATTTTATTATTGAAACCAAAAATTACGTGCCGACGAGCTCCGGGAGGTTCGTTTTTATCTGCTCTAAAATTTCATCATCAAAGCGTGCGAGGTAAAGTGTTTTTACCTTCGACAGCTGTTCGATGGTCAATCCTTTGGCTCCGCGCAAATCCGCTTTATACAAACTTGCGTTCTCAAAATCGGCGCCCATGAGATAACAGTTCTGGAGGTTGGCCTCCATGAGAAACGCATTGTTGAAGTTTGCCTTGATGAGAAAGGCGTTCTCAAATTGTGCCTTAATCAGGAAGGCATCTTTGAAGTTTGCACCGCTGGCGTACGCTCCTTTTAAATCCGCCTGATTGAGGTTTGAGTTTTCAAAGTTTGTTTGATTCAATCTGGCATTCTCCAGATTCGCTTCAATCAAAGACGATTGAGATACATTGGCAGAATTCAAATTCGATGAGGCAAGATTGGCGTAGTTCAAATTTGTCCGGGCCAGGTAGCAATTCACGAGGTTGATGTCGTGAATCTTATGTCGGTTCAATCTTTTGATATTACCCACCGTACGGAACGCAGCTTCTTCACTTTCCCATAGGCGGAAGTCGTCGATCTCATCTTTGTAAGTTCGGATGCGCTGCCTGATCTCACCATTCTGGTTCAACCAGAAAATGAGGATACCAATGACGGCGATATCAAAGATCATCCCGTGCGCTTCAGCCAATACCTGCTGGATAAAGGTATCGAAATCGCGTAAGTAGTATTTCAGACTCAACCCGACAACCAATAGCGCCACAAGAACCAACACAATCGTCGAGGTCAGCAAAGGCTTCTCAATGACCGCCAGGTATAGCTCTGTAATGCGCTTGACTCTGTTTCTGATATAACTCATTTCGGCTAACGGGACTTAAAATATAAGCGCTTTCATCTTGTCAACCAAAGCTACATTAATTTTAACATGCGATTCAAATGTCCAACCGGCAATATGCGGGGTTAATATTACATTAGTTCGCCCCGAAAGGTTATTAAAGATTCGCTGTTGTTCTGGTGTGAGCGTGTTCAACTTCTCGTTTTCCAGGACATCAAGGGCAGCCCCGAGAACCTCGCCCGATTCCAGCGCCCGATCCAGCGCATCAAGCCGAACGATTTCACCGCGAGCCGTATTAATAAACAAGATTGGCTTTCTGCAACGTTTGAAAAATATGTCATCCACCCAGCCCCTTGTTTCTACAGTGAGTGGAATGTGTAAACTAATCACATCACTTGTCTCCAGCAGATTCTCGAGTGTTGATTCCGTCACGAACGAATTGCCAAAACCTGATTTATATTTATCGTAACCCAAAATCTTACATCCAAATCCGGACAGCCTCTTCGCGAATGCTGAACCCATATTCCCAAAACCGATGATCCCGACAGTCTTGTCCACAATCTCGAAGCCCCGGTTGCCCTCACGATCCCACACCTTATTTCTGACTTCGACATTGGCATGTGCAATATTGCGGCATAACGATAGCAAAAGCCCGAGTGTGAACTCGCCAACGGCATCGCGATTCCCTTCGGCGGCGTGTACAACGGCAATCGACTTTTCCAAAAGAAATCCCTCGTCCAGATTATCCAACCCCGCTCCTGCCCTCGCGATCACACGCAGAGAGGGGTTGTCACCCAGCAAGTCGCGGTCAACGCGTGTCTTACTCCGAATCATCAATCCAGTGTAATTGCCGATAATTTTTCTAATGTCATCGCGCGATAATTCAGGGCGATAGTCAAACGTCCAGCCGATAGAACTCAGCATATCAAAAATGCTTGGATGCATTTCATCCACAATAAGCATGTTGCGTGTCATCAGATCAACAATAAGTTCACGGTGAGAAAATAGATGGTTAATCCGAGAAGATCATTAATGGTTGTGATGAACGGTCCGGCCGCGAGGGCGGGATTGAATCCAAATCTGTTCAGAATGAGCGGAGTAATGGTACCAATGAATGATGCAAAAACAACGACACTGAAGAGCGCCACGCTTACGGGCACAAAAAGTTCATAATCGTTGAACAAAAATACATTTGCTGCGAAAACCAGAACACTTAAAACGAGGCCGTTCATGATGGCAACAAAGAATACTTTCACTAAACGTTTCCACAGGCCGTCATCAACGAAATTCGGATTGGCAAGACTCTGCACAATCAGTGATGAGGATTGAATACCCACGTTGCCGCCCGTTGCCTGAATGAGTGGCGTAAAAAATGCAATGGCCGTAATTCGCGCGAGCTCGGCTTCAAACAGCCCCATGAATTTAGCATTCATCAAACCGCCAATGATACCAATCAGCAACCACGGAAGACGCGCGCGTGTATTTCTCCAGACACTGTCATCTTCTTCAACGTCTTCGCTGATACCCGTCATCGCCTGACGCTCTTCTTCTGCCTGCTCTGTAATCACATCCACCACGTCGTCGATGGTAATCCTTCCCACAAGCTGCTGATGCACATTGACAACCGGAATGGATTCCAGGTCATATTTCTTCATCAGCTCCGCCACTTCCCAGTCTTCCTGATAAGTTTGCACGGATATGATGTCGCGATCACATATATCACCGACGATGGTACGCGCATCGGAGACAATCAAATCCTGTAGTGCGACACGCCCTAGCAGAACATCGGCGTCGTCCACCACATACACCGCGTAGAACTTGTTCACATTTTCAGCCTGAATTCTGATCTCTTCGACACATTGCACGACCGTCCAATGCACGCGCGCCTTGATCAATTCTTTGGCCATCAGACCACCAGCGACATTCTCCTCGTAACGGAGAAGTTCGATCACCTGCGCGCGCAACTCCACATCCAAATCCAACAGCACCTGCTCGCGCTCCTTCACGGGCAATTCATGAAGAATATCCGCCACGTCGTCAGAAGCCAGTTGATTCAGGAAAACAACAATCTGGGAAGGATCAAGTGATTTCAGAAACTGTTTTCGGATGTCGGCATCCAAATCATTGATTACCTCTGCCTGCAGATCCACGGCAAGCAAATCCATCACCACGCTGACTTCGTCGAGATTAAACTCATTCAGCAGTGCCGCCACATCGGCCGCCATCACGCCGTCAAGCGCAGAACGGATGAAGTCCACGTCGCGCTCGTCAAGCGCCACCTGAAATCGGTCGCGAAACTCCTTCGTTAATTGAAATTCAATGATTCGTTCCTGCACGGTGTTCCTGTATTATCCGGGTCAGCCTCACAAAATCGTCAACGGTTAATCGTTCAGCCCGAAGATCGAGCAGCGCTTTCCATTCCGCTTCTTTTTCAACCGGAACGGAGGCGGGCAAATTTAGAATTTTCAATGCGTTACGCAAGGTCTTGCGTCGGTTGTTGAAGCCCTGCTTGACCACCTGAACGAACAGCTTTTCGTCACAGGCAAGCTCCTTCGTTTGATTTCGCGTTAATCGAATGACACCCGACATCACTTTCGGCGGCGGATTGAAAACTCCCGGAGAAACCTTAAATAAAAATTCGATGTTGAAGTAGGCCTGCAGCAGAACACTCAGGATGCCGTATGTCTTATTTCCGGGCGGTGAGGCCAGGCGATCGGCGACTTCCTTCTGCAGCATACAAACTACTTCCTCCACCTGATGCCGCTGTTCCAATACCCGGAAGAAAATCTGAGACGATATGTTGTAGGGAAAATTACCAATGATGGAAAAAGGACCAGGGAAGAGTTCCTCCGGATTGATCTCCAGAAAATCTCCCTCCACTACCCGATTTTCAAGAGCTGGAAAATGTTGTTTCAAGTAGGCGACCGAATCCCGATCGATCTCAATCACCTTCAAATCAAGTTCACTTCTCTGGAGTAAATACTGTGTCAGCACCCCCATGCCCGGCCCAATCTCCAAAACGCGTGTAGAGACACCGTTGCCTTTCAAGCCCTCCACAATACGACGCGCAATGTGCTGGTCGGTCAGGAAATGCTGACCGAGAAATTTCTTAGGCCGAACCTTGTCGTGATACATTGCAGCAAAGGTAAAAATTAACCTTAGGAATCTCCGGCAAAATTCCGTCACTGCGGGTATGTTTAAATATTTCGTTAATTCGCATCTATGAATCAGCCTAACAAGCAAGAAAAACCCAGAATTGGAATCACCATCGGTGACTACAACGGCATCGGGCCGGAAGTCATTATCAAGGCGCTTCAGGATGCACGCGTGCTGAGCCTGTTAACCCCGGTAATTTACGGATCAGCCAAGGTGATTGCGTTCTACAAGAAAATGCTGAACATCGAAGATTTCTCCTACACGCAAGTGCGCAACCGCGGCCAGTTTGCCCATAAGAACATCAACGTCGTCAACTGCTGGGAAGACAACAACGAGGTCACGCCAGGCAAACCCTCCGCTGAGGCAGGCAAGGCGGCTTTGGCATCTCTGCGACAAGCTTGTGAGGATTTGAAGGAAGGCATGCTCGACGCTTTGGTGACGGCCCCCATCGACAAGCATACCATTCATAGCGAAGAATTTCAGTTTAAGGGACACACAGAATATCTCACAAAGTTTTTCGGGGCAGAATCCAGCCTCATGCTGCTCATCTCTGAGAACCTCCGGGTGGGTGTGGTTACGGAGCATGTCCCCATCAGTGCTGTTGCTGGCCTGATTACGAAAGAGCGACTGGAGAAAAAAATTCAACTGATGGAACAGTCTCTCCGCAAAGATTTTGGAATCAATAAGCCTAAGGTCGCCGTGCTCGGATTGAACCCCCATGCAGGCGACGAAGGCCTGATAGGCAGCGAAGACCAGCAAATCATCAAGGCTTTGGTGAACGACTTGCGGAACAAGGGCAAGATTGTTCAGGGGCCGCTTCCGGCAGACGGATTCTTCGGCACACAACAGTTCCTCAAATTTGACGGCGTGCTGGCCATGTACCACGATCAGGGCCTGGTTCCTTTCAAAACCATCGCGTTTGACAGCGGCGTTAACTTTACCGCCGGCCTTCCAGTAGTGCGCACCAGCCCCGACCATGGCACAGCCTACAACATAGCCGGAAAAGGCGTAGCCCGGGAGGATTCCATGCGGGAAGCCATTTATGCCGCTTGCGACATCCTGAAACGGCGAGCCTCTGCCATCTAAAGAAACTTTCCGTCACTCTGTTTTTGTTTAATGTCAATTCACCGCCGGTTTGCGGTTTTAACTCCTTATTTCCCTATTTTTGACTTAAAGCAATGGTTTAAATGGATATTGTAACCAAAAAGCAGCTGAATATTTTGATACAGCTGGCGGAAGCCGACAAACATTTTGCGAAGATTGAGCGGGAAATGATATTCCGAATCGCGAAGGAGCGCAATTTTCCCGAAGAGACTGTTCAGGACTTGATTCGGTATCCAGAGCCCATCGAAAGCCTCGGGGCATTATCCAACGAGCAAAAGCTCGAATACCTGCTGTCGGCACTCGAACTGGTTTTTGTCGACCAGAACGTTTTTGAAAGTGAAGTCATTTTTTGCAAGAATATCGCCATCAAGCTGGGCTTCAAGAAGCATGTCGTTGACTACCTGATGGAGCATTTTGGTAAGAAAAGCCGCGACGAATTTCGGGCAATCATCTTAAAAGACTTCGTTTAGTCAGACAAAAAGGGCATTTCCTGCCTGTTTCCGGCCTTTTCACACGATTCCATTTTTGCGATTCCGCCTATTCCCGGTCGTTCCTTTGACCTTATGCGGATTTCTTCTAAATTTGCCGACTTATTTTTAAAGAGCAGGGCGCGACATGGGATTGAGGGCATATACGGTGAACATCTATGGCCTGAGCAACAAAGTTCATGAGTATGACTTTGAAATCGGCGACGATTTTTTTGCTCATTATGGAACTGGCCTGGTTGAAACCGGTGAATTCAAAGTCCACGTTACGCTCGATAAGCACGAGACGTTCATTGATGCCTCTTTTGAGATAAAGGGCGTAGCCCGACTGACTTGCGACAGAAGCCTTGATCCATTTGATTTTCCAATCAAGACACGGAAGAAGCTGATGTTTAAATTTGGTGACAACGACGAAGAACTGAGTGACGAAATTGTCCTTATCCGCCGCGACACCGACAGCCTCGAGCTCGGTCAGTATGTCTACGAATTCATCGGTCTGCAGGTGCCCATGAAGAAGCTTCATCCGCGATATGCCAATGAAGCCGCCGAAGATGAACCTGAAGGAAAAGTTGTGTACACGTCTGGCGACGCGCCAAAAGACGATGGCAACGATGATGACATTGACCCACGTTGGGAGAAATTGAAGAATTTAAAATAAACTGTTTTAGCATATGCCAAATCCGAAACGAAAAACCTCGAAAACCCGCCGGGATAAGAGAAGAACGCACTACAAAGCAACTGCAAAAGAACTTGCTGTGTGTCCTACAACGGGTGAACACCATCTGCCTCACAGGGCTTTCTGGCTTGAGGGAAAGCTTTACTTCAAAGGCAAAGTGGTTATGGAAAACGAAGTTGCCGCCTAAACCCAAACAATGCGCCCTGGTAAACTTTACTTAGTGACTGGCGTATCGTGTAACGGGAAGTGCGGGTACAATAAAACAATGAAAGGCATTTCATAAGATGCCTTCTATGATCTTGCTCGATGCACCCCATCGGGCTTTTTCATTTTATGGCAAGTCTTGATCATCACCAATAGAAACTTAAACCCCTATGAGTAAAATCAGAGCAGCGATCACCGGTGTGGGAGGATATGTACCGGATTATATCCTGACGAATAAAGAACTCGAAACCATGGTCGAGACCAACGACGAATGGATCACCACACGCACCGGCATTAAAGAACGCAGAATTCTGAAAGGAGAAGGCTTGGGTGTTTCTTACATGGGGACGCAGGCTTGCAAGGAACTGTTGTCGAAAACGAAAACAGATCCAAAAGACATCGATCTCATCATTTTTGCAACCATCACACCGGACATGCCATTTCCTGCCGCAGCAAACCTCGTTGCTTCGGAGATTGGTGCCACCAACGCGTTCAGCTTCGACATGAGCGCTGCCTGTTCCGGCTTCATCTACGCCTTAACAACAGGCGCGAAATTCGTTGAATCAGGTGCTTACAAAAAAGTAATCATTATCGGCGGCGATAAAATGTCGTCGATCATCAACTATAAAGACAGGGCAACCTGCATCATCTTCGGTGACGGAGCAGGTGCAGTACTGCTCGAACCAACTACCGAGGATGTGGGCGTGCTTGATTCCATCCACCGCAGCGATGGAAGCGGTGCACAATACCTCAAAATGCCCGCCGGCGGAAGCCGACTGCCTGCAACACACGAAACCGTTGAAGCCAACCTGCACTATGTGCAACAGGAAGGTTCGGCAGTCTTCAAATTCGCTGTCACGAATATGGCCGATGTCTCCGCGAAAATCATGGAGAAAAATGGCCTCACCGGAGCCGACGTGGCGTGGCTTGCACCCCACCAGGCGAACAAGCGCATCATCGACGCAACGGCAGAGCGCATGGGTCTCACCGAAGAAAAGGTGATGATGAACATCGAGAAGTATGGAAACACGACAGCAGGTACAATTCCGCTGCTCCTGTGGGATTATGAAAAAAGGCTCAAAAAAGGTGACGTCGTGATCATCGCTGCTTTTGGCGGCGGATTCACATGGGGATCGATTTACCTGAAGTGGGCATACAACGCCAACTGATTTGAATTGTAAATTTTTAATGTATTTGTAACTTATAGACGTTTTAAACTATGGCAACCATTTCCGATCTGAGTAAAGGGAACTATGTACGATACAACGGCGAAGTGATGCAGATTGAAGAACTGCTTCACCGCACGCCTGGCAACCTCCGCGCTTTCTATCAGGTAAAAATGCGCAACGTGAGAAATGGAAAAGTTGCAGAAAACCGTTTTCGCCCGGGTGATGAAATTGAAATCCTTCGCGTAGAAACAAAGGAATATAACTATCTGTACGACGACGGCTCAAGCCTCGTATGTATGGACAATGAAACATTCGATCAGGTTTACATTGACAAAGAATTGCTGGGTGAGTCCCTCAATTATATCAAGGAGGGCGTCACCTTATTGATCGCTTTCGAAAATGGAACTACAGCCATTACAGCAGAAGCACCTTCGCATGTTGTTCTCGAAGTACAGTACACAGAACCAGGTATCGCCGGTGATACCGCAACAAGAACACTGAAGCCTGCAACAATGGAAAACGGTGCGGAAATCAGAGTACCGTTGTTCGTCAACACGGGTGATAAAATTAAAGTCGATACGCGCACGGGCGCTTATGTAGAACGTGTAAAAGAATAATGAATCATGAGCAAAGCGAGATCAACCAAGCCTACGAAGAAAGAAACCTCTCCTCGGTCGCAGGATGATTCTGGAAAATCTAACCAACCTGAAATGAAAACATCAGAAATCAGAGATCTCATCGATTTCATCTCCAAGACAGGATTGAATGAAGTCGACATTGAAACAAAAGAATTGAAGCTGCACGTCAAGCGTGAGCCCGATCAGAAAGTATTTAAATCAACTCCTGTTGTTGCGCCAATGACCGCACCGGTTCAGCAGCCTGCAGCAGTTACCGCCACGCAGCCTGTTGCACAACAACCAAAGGCAGAGAAGCCTGCCGCAGAAGTTTCTTCCGGAAAGAAGACACTCGATATCAAATCGCCTATGATTGGTACATTCTACCGTTCATCAAGCCCCGACAGCCCGCCATTCATCTCTGTTGGCGACAAGGTGACCAAAGGACAGACGGTTTGTATCATCGAAGCCATGAAGCTCTTCAACGAAATCGAATCGGAAGTATCCGGTACAATCGTGAAAGTGATGGTAGAAAATTCTTCACCTGTTGAGTACGACCAGGTATTGTTTGTTGTTGAGCCCGATTAATCCGAAGGCCGGCCAACTTCTCAAAGGGAGAAGTCATGTATAACCTAAACTGAAAGTTGTGTTTAAGAAAATATTGATTGCCAATCGCGGAGAAATTGCCTTGCGTATCATTCGCACGTGCCGCGAGATGGACATTAAGACCGTCGCAGTTTATTCAACAGCCGATCGCGAAAGCCTTCATGTGCGTTTTGCAGATGAAGCGGTTTGTATTGGTGATGCGCCCAGCAAAGATTCATACCTGAATATCCCGCGCATCATTTCTGCCGCAGAAATCACCAACGCAGATGCCATCCACCCGGGCTACGGATTTTTGTCCGAGCGCGCAGAGTTCTCGGCGATCTGTCACGAATACGGAATTAAATTCATCGGCCCGACGCCTGCCATGATCCAGGCAATGGGTGATAAGTCAACCGCGAAGGACACGATGAAGAAAGCGGGGGTTCCTACAATCCCTGGTTCAGATGGATTGCTTAACTCCGTTGAAGAAGGTCAGAAACTGGCGCGCGAAATCGGTTACCCCGTCATCGTCAAAGCAACAGCTGGCGGTGGTGGAAAAGGTATGCGCATCATCAACGACGAATCAGAGTTCAAAAAAGCATGGGACGATGCAAAGCGCGAAGCTGGTGCTGCCTTCGGAAACGATGGTCTGTACCTCGAGAAATTCGTTGAAGAACCTCGTCACATCGAGATACAGGTTGTAGGCGACCAGTATGGAAAGGTTTGTCACTTATCTGAGCGTGACTGCTCGATCCAGCGACGCCACCAGAAACTGGTTGAAGAGACGCCCTCTCCAATCATCAGCCAGGAGCTGCGCGAGCGTATGGGTGAAGCGGCCATCAAAGGCGCTAAAGCCATCAACTATGAAGGCGCTGGCACAATAGAGTTTCTCGTTGACAAGCACGGAAACTTCTACTTCATGGAAATGAACACCCGTATCCAGGTAGAACACCCGATTACGGAAGAAGTAACGGATTATGATTTGATTAAAGAACAAATCAAGGTTGCTGCCGGTGTCCCCATTTCCGGAAAGAACTATTTCCCGAACTTATTCTCCATGGAGTGCCGTATCAATGCAGAAGACCCTGCGAACGGTTTCCGTCCTTCACCTGGAAAGATTACCAATTTGCATATGCCTGGCGGCCACGGTGTGCGCATCGACAGCCACGTTTACGCCGGCTACACCATTCCACCGAATTACGATTCCATGATTGCCAAGCTGATCGTCAGTGGCCAGTCACGTGAAGAAGTAATCACCAGAATGAAGCGTGCACTGCAGGAGTTTGTGATTGAAGGCATCAAGACAACGATTCCTTTTCACATCGCGTTGATGGACAACCCGACTTTCCGTTCAGGTAAGTTCACAACGAAATTCCTCGAAACATCATTTGATTTCTCAAAGCTGAAGTAAGCGTCAGGAAAATAATAAAGGGATTAAGCCTGCTTCTTAGCGGGCTTTTTCTTTTTTGGGGGAGTCGATTCAATCAATTGAACGAGATCCGCATACCACTGCTCGCCGTACTTGCGAATCAATGGATCCTTCAAAAACTTGTAAACAGGCACCTGCAGTTCTTTGCCCAGCGCGCACGCCGGCGAGCAGATGTGCCACTTATGATAATTTAATGCTTCAAAGTCCTTTTTCTTTGAGATTCGAATCGGATACAGATGGCAGGATATGGGTTTCTTCCAACTGATCTTCCCGTCGAGGTACGCTTGCTCAATTCCACACTTTAAAATTCCTTTCTTGTCGTAGATCGCATACACACATTCGCGACCATCAATAACGGGTGTACAGTACTCGCCATCGTCGTCCACAGTATGCGTTCCCTGTTTTTCAATCACGGCTATACCTTCCTTCGACAAGTAGGGCTTCACGGCCGGATATACCTCGCGCAAAATATCCAGTTCATCTTCGTCCAGCGGAGCGCCAAAATCGCCCTCTACGCAACATGCACCTTTGCATTTTTCAAGATTGCAGACAAACTCTTTGTCGCGGACGTCGTCGGAAACGAGAACTTCACCTACTTTGATCATGTTACAAAGGTACAACCGTTCAAAGACTTCAAAAATGCAAACCTGAACGATTTTAGAATGTCTTTTTTTGAACCTTAAAGCAGCGATTTTTCTCTTGAAAAAATGAGTGTAACAAAGAGGGCAACCCTCCCAAAAGACCATTAACTTGCAGGCTGTATGATGGATTATATCGAGACGCTGAACGAGCCGCAGCGCGAAGGTGTGCTCAATACCGAGGGCCCCTGCATGCTTATTGCCGGAGCCGGTTCCGGAAAAACACGGGTACTCACTTACCGCATTGCGAACCTGATTCAGAATAAGGGCGTGGACCCCTTCAGCATCATGGCGCTTACCTTCACCAACAAAGCGGCGAAGGAAATGCGCGAGCGCATCGAGAAAGTCGTTGGCCACGATGCCCGCAACCTTTGGATGGGCACGTTCCACTCGGTGTTCTCCAGGATTCTTCGCGCAGAAGCGCACCATCTTGGCTATCCGAGCAACTTCACCATCTACGATACGGACGACTCCAAAACGTTGATTAAAAACATCGTCAAGGAAATGGGCCTCGACGATACCGTGTACAAACCATCAACCGTCTATAACCGGATTTCTGCTGCAAAGAACCGGCTCATTGGCTGGCAGGAATATCTCGGCAATGCCGAACTGATGGGCGACGATGCCGCCAACATGAGACCCGAGATCGGGCGTATTTTCAAGACCTATGCCCAGCGATGTTTCAAGTCCGGCGCAATGGACTTCGACGACTTACTGTTCAATACGGATAAATTGTTCCGCGAACACCTGGAGGTACTCAACAAGTATCAGCACCGCATTCAGTACGTTCTTGTTGACGAGTTTCAGGATACCAACCTGTGCCAGTATTACATCATCCGGAAATTATCGTCGGTGAGAGAAAATGTTTGTGTCGTGGGCGACGATGCACAGAGTATTTATGCTTTCCGCGGTGCCGACATTACGAACATCCTCAACTTCGAGCGCGATTATCCAGACCTCAAGATCATCAAACTCGAGCAAAACTACCGGTCCACACAAAACATCGTGAATGCCGCAAACTCGGTCATCAAAAGAAACCGTGCGCAGCTTCCCAAGAACGTATGGACAAGCAATGAAGAAGGAAATCTGATTGAATTAATCAAAGCGCTTTCCGATAATGAAGAAGGCCGACTGGTGGCCACCTCCATCTTCCAGGAAAAGATGCAACATCAGTTGAAGTTCAGCGATTTCGTGGTGTTGTACCGGACCAACAGCCAGTCGCGTGCCATAGAAGAATCGCTGCGCCGCATGAACATCAAATACAAGATTGTCGGTGGCCTCTCCTTCTATCAGCGAAAAGAAATTAAAGACCTGCTTGCCTATCTGCGATATACACTCAACCAGCAGGATGAAGCGAGCTTCAGACGAATCATCAACCTTCCCAAGCGCGGAATCGGTGACACCACCATCGACAAGATTGTAGTGGCCGCTAATGATCATGGCACCGGAATCTGGGACATTCTTCAAAGCCCTTCGCAATTTGTGGGAGGACGTGCCGCTGGCCCCATTGAAGATTTCGTCGCGATGATCAAGCGCTTCGTGATCGAAACCGAGCGCAAGAATGCCTACGACGCCGCGTTCGAAATTGCCAAAGGCTCTGGTATGCTGCGCGAGCTCTATGAAGACAAAACCGTCGAAGGACTGAGCCGCTACGAGAACGTCCAGGAATTGCTCAACGCGATCAAAGAATACACCGATGATCCGGAGAAAACCGACAAGTCGCTCGGCGCATTTCTTCAGGAAGTTTCCCTCGTCACCGGACAAGACGAAGACAAAGACAAGGACCCCGACAAAGTCACCCTCATGACCATTCACATGGCGAAGGGACTGGAATTTAACTACGTGTACATCGTGGGGATGGAGGAGGATTTATTTCCTTCCCAAATGATGCTCAGCAGCAGGGCCGACCTCGAAGAAGAACGTCGATTGTTTTATGTAGCCATCACGCGGGCAAAAAACCGCTTGTTCCTCAGCTACGCCCTCACGCGTTATCGCTTCGGGAGATTGAAGAACTGCGAGCCAAGCCGCTTCCTCGATGACATCGATTCGCGATTCATCAAAGTCAGTACGAGATTCGCAGGCCTGGAGTCGACACCGCCGCCGAACACCTACGCCAAAACCCTTGTTTCCGGGATAAAACGAACCATCGCCTCTCAGCCTGTGCAGAAGGCGAAATCCTCCTCGGGATACACACCGCCTGCCGATTTCAAGCCCAGCGATACGGCAGCTTTGAAGGAAGGCATGAAAGTAGAGCATCCCAAATTCGGGTTCGGGACGGTCGTTCAAATGGACTTTTCCGGTCCCGATCGCAAGGCCAAAATCAATTTCACCGACATCGGCGAAAAGACATTATTGCTGAGTTTTGCCAAACTGCGGATCGTAAACTAATGAAAACGCTTTCGTTGGGGTATTCATGCAAAAAGGTTAGCTTTGCTCAGTTCCGGCATCACCGGTCATACCTTTAGCCTGAAGATACAACAGGAATTTACCATCACACATGATTGGAGAATACAACACACAACGGCCTGATATTATTTTAAAAGAATATGGCCGCAACGTTCAGAAGCTCGTCGAATATATTCGCAGCATCCCTGACAAAGAAAAAAGAACAGAACTTGCCTACACGCTCATTGAGTTGATCAAGCAACTCATGCCAACCATCAAGGAGCAACCCGATAACCCGCAACGCGTGTGGGACGATTTGTACATCATTGCAGACTTTCAACTCGATGTGAACAACCCGTTTCCAGTACCCGAGCGTGACATCCTCTTCAAGAAGCCGCGCAAAGTGGATTACCCCCAGAGCCAGGTTCGCTTCAAGCACTATGGAAAAAATATTGAGAAGCTGGTAAAAGAAGCGCTCAAGAAAGAAGATCCTGCCGAGCGTGAAGAGGCCATCATCTACCTCGGCAAGCTGATGAAGACCTTCTACAGCAACTGGAACAAAGAAACCATTGACGACTCCGTTATTCTCAAGGATATTCAGGCCATGTCCGGCGGCGCGCTGAACATGACCATCGAGAAAGTGCGCGAAGACAACCTCTTCGAGAAATTATACAAAGAGCGCAAGAAGCCAAACGTGAAGCCGGCCAACGGCAACCGTGAGCAACGCCATCAGGGTGGACACCAGGGCGGTGGACATCGGCCATTCAATAAAGGAGGCCACAAAGGCAACAACTTCAAGAGAAGAAGAGATCAGTAATTTTTTTTGAGTAGATATGAGTGTTTTCAGAATTCGCGGAGGAAAGAAACTCAAAGGAGAAATTGTCCCACAGGGCGCAAAGAATGAAGCCCTTCAAATATTAAGCGCAGTCCTGCTCACCTCAGAGCCAATGACCATCCACAATGTACCCAACATTGTCGACGTCAATAAACTCATCGAGCTCATCGGCGACCTCGGATGTAAAGTTGAAAAACTAGGCCCCGAGTCATATCGGTTCACAGCATCATCGGTGGACACGAAATTCCTCGAGACAGAGACCTATCGCAAGAAAGCTTCTGCGCTTAGGGGATCCGTTATGCTGCTCGGACCAATCCTCGCACGATTTGGTAAAGCAAGTTTGCCAAAGCCCGGTGGTGACAAAATCGGAAGACGACGCCTGGATACCCACTTCCTTGGATTTCAGAAACTCGGAGCGAAATTCAACTTCGATGCCACCGAACACTTGTTTCACATTGATGCTTCTGAGCTGAAAGGCACCTACATGCTTCTCGATGAAGCATCCGTCACGGGTACTGCGAACATCATCATGGCTGCCGTACTCGCCGAAGGAAAAACTACTATTTACAACGCAGCCTGCGAACCTTATCTGCAACAACTTTGCCTCATGCTCAACCGCATGGGTGCGAAGATTACAGGAATCGGTTCAAATCTCATTTACATTGAAGGTGTAAAAACATTGGGAGGTACCGAGCACACCTTGCTCCCGGATATGATTGAGATCGGAAGTTTCATCGGCCTCGCGGCGATGACGCAGTCTGAAGTAACGATCAAAAATTGCCGCATTGATATGCTCGGCATCATTCCTGAGATATTCCGTCGCCTTGGAATTAAAATGGAATTCCGCGGCGATGATATATACATTCCATCGCAGGAACGCTACGAGATCGAAACGTTCATCGACGGTTCCATCATGACCATCGCCGATGCGCCATGGCCCGGGTTCACACCCGATTTGCTCAGCATCGTACTCGTGGTTGCCACACAGGCGAAGGGAACAGTCTTGATCCATCAGAAGATGTTCGAGAGCCGTTTGTTCTTTGTCGACAAACTCATCGACATGGGCGCGCAGATCATCCTCTGCGATCCACATCGTGCCACCGTCATTGGACTTGATAGAAAACAAAGTCTGCGCGGTATCAAGATGGCCTCTCCGGACATTCGCGCCGGCGTTTCGTTGCTCATCGCCGCATTGTCTGCCAATGGCGTGAGCGAAATCTCCAACATCGATCAAATTGATCGCGGATACCAAAACATCGACAAGCGACTACAAGCCATCGGCGCCGAGATCGAACGCGTCGAAGGCTAGCACCGTGCGTAGCGGCCACCGAGCGTAGTCGAGGTGAGGCCACCGAGCGTAGTCGAGGTGAGGCCACCGAGCGTAGTCGAGGTGCCATCCCTTGCGCGGGCATCGTTACATCAATATGTATTGTTTACCACGAACGGAATCTCCGCCCTTTCAGGGCCTCGGGTGATGGTGGGGTATATAAAGCACAGGGCTAAACCGAGGCGGTTTAGCCCTGTGCTAGCGTATTTGGGCCCTTTCAGGGCCCGACTCAAGTAATATCAACAACCAGTTTCAATAAGAATTATCGCAAGCGCAGTGTAGCGGTCACCGAGCGTAGTCGAGGTGAGGTCACCGAGCGGAGCGGTCACCGAGCGTAGTCGAGGTGTCGAGGTGAGGCCACCGAGCGGAGCGGTAACCGAGCGTAGTCGAGGTGTCGAGGTGAGGTGTCACATCTCCAATTTCACCGCCACAGGACAATGATCCGAACCGAAATACTCGTTGTAAATCATCGCATCTTTCACCTTGCCCACGAGTGCTTCGCTCACGAGGAAATAGTCGATGCGCCAGCCCACGTTGCGTGAGCGTGCATTGAACATATAATTCCAATACGTGTATTTCACAGTCTCCGGATAGAACCGCCGGAAGGTATCGACAAATCCAGATTCCAGGAGTTTAGTAAATCCATCGATCTCTTTCTGCGTATAACCCGCAGCTTTATTGTAATTCTCCTTCGGACGCGCAATGTCAATCGCCTGATGTGCGACATTCAAATCGCCACAAATGATTACAGGCTTCTTCGCTTGCAATCCGGTCACATAATTTCGAAACGCTTCATCCCAGGTGCCTCTGTAATCCAAGCGCGCCAACGCCTCGCCACTGTTTGGTGTATATACGGTTACGAGAAAAAAATCAGGATACTCAGCAGTAATCACCCGTCCCTCCTGATCGTGTTCCTCCACGTTCATGTCGTACATAACATTGAGCGGCTCCGTCTTCGACATAATCACAGTGCCTGAATAACCTTTTCTCGATTTACAGGAATTCACATAAATCTTGTAGTCAGGAAAAAGCTCCAGTGCAGTCTTAACCTCTTCAGACGAAGCCTTCGTCTCCTGCATGCAAAACATATCCGGAGCCATCGCCTGGACGTCCTTGATAAAATCCTTCTTGATAATCGAACGGATACCGTTCACATTCCAGTTAACGAGGTGCAATTCAGCCATGATGAAATTTGAAAGCCCCAAAAATGAGCATTATTCGCAGCAAGGGCAAGAAAACAAAGAGTCTGTTTGCTGCTTCGCCCCACAAAAACAACGGGCTGATTTTTGTCGTAGGATTACGGCGACAAACCCCGTTGATTTGAACACATGAAGAACATCCTGATCATCGGCGCTTCCGGAAATGTTGGCTCATCCGTACTTCGATTTTTGCCTGTTCATTCGGTGAAGATCTGGCGTGGCAGCCGCTCGGTGACAAAGCCGGATGAAGAACGCTTTTTCGATTTTTACCATCTGAACGAATCTGCGAGATCTCTTGATGGCATCGACGTCTTATTTCTTTTGCGACCGCCCGAGATCACCGATATGAAGCGCGTATTCAATCCGCTTATTCAAATTTGTCAGCAGCGCCGCGTAAAACACATAGTCTTTCTCTCCGTTCAGGGCGCCGAATCGTCAACGATAATTCCGCACCGTAAGATTGAACTTGCCATTGAACGAAGCGGGATTGCCTATACATTCATTCGTCCCTCCTACTTCATGCAGAATCTTACGACGACGCTGCTGCCGGAAATCAGAAAAAGTTCTTCCATTACATTACCGGCAGGTAATGCAAAATTCCTTTGGGTCGACCTGGATGACGTGGGCCGTGCTGCTGCTATTGTGCTGGCAAATTCAGAGCAACATGAGCGCAAAGCATACACGATCACGGGCTCTGAGCACTTGATTTTTCAGCACGTGTGTCTTGCCTTGTCAAAAGCTATTGGCCGCGAGATACAATACCGGAATGTTGGATTATTTTCTTTCTATTTTCAAAAACGTCGGGAGGGATTTCAATCCAATCACATCATTGTTTTGATCGCGCTGCACTATATCGCCCGTTTTCAATCACCAAAAATCAGCAACGATTTCAAGATGATTACAGGACTTCAACCCGGAACACTCAATAATTTCTTGCTAAGACATCGCGAGGTTTTCGTCGGCTAATTATGAAGGCCTGAAGGGCCGACGCTTATCTTAACGATGGTTGAAACTTGCCTCAGCCGAACCATCGTTAAGGCTGAAAGTGCTCCCTGAATTTGCTCGTGCCCGTCAGACTCAGCGCGCTGCCCGTCGAGTACGTGCTCGAGGGACCCTTCGACAAGCTCAGGGCAAGCCTTTTGATCCCGGCGGGACGCGCCCAAATCCTTCTTCTGACTAATAAAAAAGGACGTCCTTGCAGACGCCCTTTCACAACTTCATGACTCACAATGCTACGCTTCTTTTTTGCCTTCGTCTTTCGACTTGTCATCCTTCTGTTCATCCTTCGCGGGCTGTTGTCCGAGGTATGAGGGCAACTCAAGGCCGGCCATATTGAATACTTCCTGCAATGGCGGAACGGACTGATATAATCCGCTGATGAAATTCGCCGTCGAGTTTTTGCCTTCTTTTCCAGTGCCTGAATCCCACACCGTAATTTTATCAATCTGAATATTTTTGATCGCTTCGGTTTGCAGCTTCACCAGTTCAGGAAGCTTGTCGGCAATAATCAACATCGCTGCATCTTTTGAATTGTTGCCGGCGGAATTGACGATCGCTTTCAAACCCTCTGCCTGCTTGGTGAGCATTTCAAGAATACCTTGCGCTTCAGCCTGTTTCTTTAACAGGATCGCGTCGGCTTCACCCTTCGCGCGCTCGCGAACTTTCTCGGCTTCAGCTTGTGCTTCGATGATGGCCTTCTGCTTTTGTATCTCCGCCGTAACGACAATGTTTGCATTTTGTGATGCACGCTCGCGATCGGCACGCGCCTCTTCCGCAAGTTTCTCGGCCACATAGGCTTCTTCCAATGCTTTCGCTGCCTGCACTTTTTCCGCAGCAATCGCTTTCTTCAACGCTTCTGCTTCGCGCTCACGACGCATGGAGTCGGAATTTGCGATCGCAATCTTCGACTGGTTTTCACCAGTTACGGCGAGGGCGTTTGCTTCCGCAGATTTAATACGTGTATCGCGCTCGGCCTCTACCTTACCAATTTGTTCATCACGCTTCGCTGCGGCGATGAGGACTTCCTTGTCTTTCAACGCTACGGCTACCTGCGTATCGCGGTCGCGAAGCATCTCTGTCACTTTGATATCACGTTCTTTCTCTGCTTCAGTTTTACCAACGTCACCAAGGCGCTCTTGTTCCGCCACGCGAATCTTTGCTTCGTTGATGGCTTTCGCTGCAGCTTCTTTACCAAGTGCGGCGATATAACCGCTCTCATCCTTGATGTCGGTGATGTTCACGTTGATCAGCTTGAGTCCGATTTTTTTCAATTCAGTCTCCACGTTGTGAGACACGTTGCTCAAAAACTTATCGCGGTTGCTGTTGATTTCTTCAATGTCCATCATGGCCACCACAAGACGCATCTGACCAACAATGATGTCGTGCGCCAGTGAATGCACGTCAGCGCGCTGAAGTCCGAGCAATCGTTCAGCAGCGAGTTCCATCACACCGGGTTCTGTGGAAACACCGACGGTGAATTTTGAAGGAACGTCCACACGGATGTTCTGCTTACTCAACGCATTGGTCAGGTTCACTTCGATCGAAGTCGGCGTGAGATCAAGAAATGCATAATCCTGAAACACGGGCCAGATAAAGGCTGCGCCACCGTGAATACATTTGGCGGAACCTCCGCCCACCTTTCCGTAGACAACAAGAATTCGATCGGAAGGACATCGTTTGTAACGTCTGAAGAAAGTGACAAGCACCACAAACACAAACAGCACCGCTATGGCCACTGCTGGTAAAATAAATGGAGAAGACATGGGTATTGATAAAGGTTGAATGGATACTAGATTGCAGAAACGATGAGCAGGTTGTTGCTCAACACCAGGGTGACCTTGATGAGTTTGCCGGACGGAATGTCCTGCTCTTCATCAGTCATCGCATCGAGTGTGCGCAGAATTCCTTTGACGTTGACCTGAACTTTGCCGGTGCCATTGCGCTTGCCTGGAATTGTGAGGTACACTTCGCCTGTTGCGCCCACCGCTTGTTCAAATTTCATGGTGCCGTCGGCATTGGCTTTAGCGAGAAAATAAAACAGGGCAGCCATGATCGTCATCATGACCAAACCAGAACTGGAGGCAACAATCAATGCCACACCTGTGCTTGCGCCCGCGTCGGTGGCCGCAACGCCGGCCCATCCGAAGATGGTGAAAAAGCCGATCAGGTTTTTGATGGTGAAGAATTGAAAAGGTATTCCCGCGTCGCTGGTGACTTCAGCATCGGGTGTGTCGTCCGGGACATCGGAACCACCGAAGACGGACCAAACCAGTTGCAGCAAAAAGAAAAGGGTGAAGGGAACAGCAATTGCCCAGTAGAATTTGAGGGGAAGAGAGAGGGCATCCCACCAGGTGGCGAAATTTTCCATAACGGGGTTTTGTATCCAAAATACACAAAACCGCCCGGAGGTAACAAGGCAGCGGCGGGAAAACAAAAAAGCCCGGTGATTACCAGGCTTTTACAATATCTTGAAAACGGGCTAAATCAGGCCTTTTTTGCCTTTGCCTTGAATTCTTCCTTAATCGCTTCAACGTCAACCGTCTTAATTACGGGCTTGAAGTTCTGATTCTTCAGTGTCTGACGTCTTACCGCAGCAACTGCTTTATCTTTACGGTTCTTTCTTTTAAGTCTGGTGACGGCCATAGCTGTACGTGTTATTTTAGGGAGCGCAAAAATAACCGCTATTTTCGTTTCTGCAAAACTTCCCTTCGATTTTCTTAAATCCGGCAGAGGACGTTAACTTGCCCGATAATTCTATGAGCAAACCATCACTACCCAAGGGAACGCGTGACTTCGGGCCTTCCGTCATGGCAAAAAGGCAATTTATTTTCAACACGATCCGGTCGGTTTTTACCCGTTTCGGCTTCCAGCCGCTGGAAACGCCCGCCATGGAGAATCTGAGTACGCTGACGGGGAAATATGGGGATGAAGGAGACCAGCTCTTATTTAAAATCCTGAATACCGGGGATTTCTTGAAAGATGCGCCGGCCGACTTACTGAACGAAAAAAAGTCGAAAGAACTGACTTCTTTAATTTCTGAAAAAGGACTTCGCTACGACCTCACTGTCCCTTTTGCACGCTATGTGGTGATGAACAGGAATGAGATTTCATTTCCATTTAAACGATATCAAATCCAGCCCGTCTGGAGAGCCGATCGTCCCCAGAAAGGTCGCTATCGGGAGTTCTACCAGTGCGATGCCGACGTCGTAGGCACGAATTCGCTCATTTGTGAGGCCGAAATTATCCTGATGATTAAATCTGTATTTCAGGGTTTGGGCATCAGCAACTATACCATCAAAATCAATCATCGCGGCGTATTATCAGGAATTGCTTCGTTGATAGGCGCTCAGGAAAACGAGACGGCCTTGTTCGTCGCCATTGACAAGCTCGATAAGATTGGTCGTGATGGCGTGACCGCAGAACTACAGAGCAAAGGATTTTCATCTGACAGCATCAACCTGCTCTTCGACGTACTTGAAGTGAAGGGCTCGAACACGAACAAGGTTGCGTTCCTCGCGTCGAAGTTCGAAACCATTCCCAACGGACGCAAAGGCATTCGCGATATTCAACAGGTGTTCGATTTTCTGAAGGCTTATGGCAATGATCAGGAGCATGTCGAACTGGACATTGCACTCGCGCGCGGACTTAGCTACTACACAGGATGCATTTTCGAAGTCAAGATCAACCATGTCGCCATCGGCAGTGTGAGTGGTGGCGGACGCTACGATAACCTGACGCAAACGTTTGGTGATAAAGAAAACCTTTCCGGAGTGGGTTTCTCCTTTGGAGTCGACAGAATCTACGATGCGATGGAAGAGCTCAACCTTTTCTCCAACGACACGCTGGTTTCATCAAAAGTATTGGTTTGTCATTTCGATGAAGAGAGCCTTTTGTATGGATTGAATTTGGTAACACAACTTCGCACAGCCGGAATTCCGGCGGAAGTGTTTCCAGAAACTTCAAAACTCAAAAAGCAACTCGACTACGCGAACAAGAAAATGATTCCTTTTACCATCGTCGTGGGATCGGAAGAAATTTCATCAGGTCAGTTGCCATTGAAAAATATGGGGACCGGCGAACAGGAGAAACAGACCATTGAGGCCATTATTCAAAAGCTGAAATAGATGAGTTCCGAATCGCGCACCCATTATATTTCATCGGAAGAACTCACGCTGGAACACGTTGGTCGCGTGGTGCGCAACGAAGTTCGCCTCGACTTGTCTGCGTTGTCAATCGCCTCCATTGCAAAATGCCGAGACTATCTCGATAACAAAATCAAAGAAACCCGCGAACCCATCTACGGGATCAACACGGGATTCGGCAGCTTATACAACAGAAACATTCCATCCGACCAATTGGGGCAGCTCCAGGAAAACCTTGTGAAGTCCCACGCCTGCGGCACCGGACCACTTGCTCCTCCTGAAATTGTCAGGCTGATGCTTTTTTTGAAAGTCCAGTCTCTGGCCTACGGACATTCCGGCGTGCAGGTGCAAACCGTGCAACGATTGATGGATATGTATAATGAAGATGTTTTACCCAAAGTCTTCATCATGGGATCGCTTGGCGCATCAGGCGATCTGGCTCCGCTCGCGCATTTGTCACTTCCATTAATTCACGAAGGCGAAGTCTTGCACCGCGACACATGGCGCAAAGCAAGAGCGGTCAATGAGGAATTGAATTGGCCAGCAATCAAGCTTCAGTCAAAAGAAGGGCTTGCCCTGTTGAATGGAACCCAGTTCATGAGCGCTTATGGTGTTTATGGCATCTGGCATGCACACCGGCTCCTGACTTTAGCCAACACGATTGGCGCCTTATCGCTGGACGCGTTTGACGGAAGAATTGAACCGTTTCTGAATCTTGTCCACTACATCAGACCTCATCGCGGACAGCAGCAGGTCGCGAAAGAAGTAACGCGGCTGTTAGCGGGCAGCGAACTGATCGGGCAGGCAAAAAAACATGTTCAGGACCCCTACTCTTTCCGTTGTATTCCTCAGGTTCACGGCGCGAGCGCCGATGCGATCAAGTACACCACGGACACCATCTTAACGGAGATCAACAGCGTTACCGATAACCCGAATATTTTTCCAGACGAAGATTTGATCGTCAGCGCAGGAAATTTTCACGGGCAACCGCTGGCCCTGGCGTTGGATTTCCTCTCCATCGCACTGGCTGAACTTGGCAACATCTCGGAGCGAAGAACCTATCAGTTGATTTCCGGCGCTCGCGATCTGCCCAATTACCTTATCGCCAATCCCGGTATTCATTCCGGATTGATGATTCCACAGTACACCGCCGCTTCATTGGTGAGCCAGAATAAACAACTGTGCACACCCGCGTCAATCGACAGCATCGTCAGTTCGAATGGCCAGGAAGATCATGTAAGTATGGGTGCCAATGCCGCAAGCAAAAGTTATCAGGTGATCGCGAATGTGTACTCCATCCTGGCGATTGAACTGTTGACCGCAGCTCAGGCATTGACTTTCAGAAGACCATTGAAGACTTCTCCTGCACTGGAGAAGCTGGTTGATAATTTCCGCAAAGTTGTACCGTTTATTCATGAAGACCGTATTCTGCACGATGACATTCGAAAGGCAGAAGACTTTCTTCGAAACATTGATCTGAACTCATGAAAACGGGACTCTTGCTATGGTTTGTACTGCTTGCTGGCTGTGTGATCGCGCAACCATATTCCAGTACACCATCAGGGACATTCACCTTAAATCAAATCAAAGGATGCGCACCGCTGACCGTCACACTCACCGCGCCTACCTGTGATGGTTCCGTTGGCTGCGATGTTGACTATCTTGGTAACAATTCATTTCGTTCTGTTGTACTGACTGATTCCTTTACATTTACAAACCCCGGCACTTATACCGTTCGACTTGTGCGCGGCGTGATTGTCGATCAGATTCAGGTCGTCGTGGTTGCCAATACGCTTCCTTCCTTTCAGGTTTTCTCATGCAGCGGAAACAAAATTACAGTTCGCACGACGGACCTCACGTACGACAGATACAACTTTACTTTCAGCGATGGTGCATCATTCACATCACCGCGAGCAAACCCACTCATCGTCGATCATGTTTTTGCAAGTCCGGGAGCAAAGTCGGTCACTGTCCGCGGAATTAACAATGGCGCTGCAGACAATTGCAACACTTCCACTGCGAACATCAACGCGCTTGCGACGCTGCCTGTGCCGACCATCAACCGACTTACTGTTCTGAATGGCAGTGACATCAGGCTCGACTATACCAACGATGTCAATATTCAATATCGGCTTGAAATAGCAACTAATAATGCATCGACTTTTCAGACGGCCAGAGTTTTCAGCAACAGAACTTCAGACACGATTCGAAGCCTGCGGACCGATGACAATTACTACTGCTTCCGGTTGGGAGTACAAGACATCTGTAACAATACCATCAACTATTCGCAGACGATCTGCAGCAGCAATCTCGATGTCGCGGCATTGAACAACATCAACCGGGCGACCTGGACGACAGGCCCCGGGACAGGTTTTACGAATTACACGGTGTCCGCAACGTCTCCCCTGGGAACCTCGAATTCCATCACGACAACGACAACTTTCGACGACACCAACATTGTGTGCGGCACAAATTATTGCTATCAGGTGACTACCAACTATAGCAACGGCAGTCAGAGCATCTCTTTATCCAAATGCGTCACGGCGATTTCGACAGACGCACCAATACCAGTCACGGATATCGCGAGCATTGTTGCTCCGGGCAGCGTTGTTCTATCGTGGTACACGGATCCATCTTTTACACCCGACGTTTATTCAGTTTTTAAATCTGAGGGGAGCGGGTACCGTTTGCTTCAGGAAACCAACTTAACGGAGATTACGGACGCCTCTTTCAGCACGGAGGCAATTACGTGCTATCAGATATCGTATCGGGATGTCTGCAACAACGTGAGCGCACGGAGCCGGGAAGCGTGTCCTGTTCTTCTCCGCGGCAGTCTTTCCGGTAGTAATGTTGTTTCATTATCATGGACGGCGTATGATGGCTACCGCAACGGTGTCCGGGAATACATCATCACGAAAAAGAATGTGAATGGCGATGTGATTGAAACAATCAACGCCTCCACTGCAACAACCTATAGCGACGCGACAGAGAATCTCGCCAACCAGGTGTACTTTTACGTTGTCACCGCGGTCCCCAACGAAGCTGGTCTCGAATCGTCGGTTTCGAACGAAATTCAAATCATCAAGAATCCGAACATTTTCTACCCGACCGCATTTACACCCAACGGTGACAATCTGAATGATGTCTTTAATGTATTCGGTCAATACATCAGCGAATTTGAACTCTCGATCTTTAACCGCTGGGGAGAATTAATTTTTTCTACGGCATCCATCGCAGAGGGATGGGACGGCTCATTCAGAGGAAGTCCCATGCCAGAGGGCACGTACACCTTTGTAGCCGACATTACTGATCTTGCAGGAAGAAAAGTGAAGCGCTCCGGCTCGGTTCTTTTGCTCAGAAAAAGAAGGTAATTTGTTTTCAGGTTACTTAATATTGAAGTGTACATCTAAATCGTAAGGCTATGTTTGATATGATGAAAATGATGGGCAAGATGAAAGAAGTCCAGGCGAAAATGAAGGAAGCCCAGGACAATCTTGCCAACCTGCGCGCACACGGTGAGTCAGGTGGAGGTTTGGTGAAGGCGACCGTAAACGGTAAAAGACAATTGATAAAAGTTGAAATCGATCCCAGTTTGCTCAAAGCTGATGACCAGGTTGTGGTCCAGGATCTCGTGGTGGCGGCTGTGAACAAAGCAGCGGACGAGGCCGATGTGATTGCAAAAGAAGAACTGCGCAAGAGTACGGAAGGCCTGCTCCCGAATATCCCCGGCCTTGATCTGAGCGGCATGATGGGATGATGCGGACGGCAGTCGTCATTTTAAATTACAACGGCGCGGCTCTATTGCTGCAATTCCTTCCAACCGTGCTGGCAAATTCTGCCGGTGCTGAAGTGGTTGTGGCAGACAATGGTTCAACCGACAATTCACTGGAGATACTTCAGCAGTTTTCTGATGTCCGCGTCATTGCTTTACCTTCTAATGGAGGATTCTGCGCGGGCTATAACCAGGCGCTTCGTGAAGTACAGGCAGATGTTTATGTCCTCCTGAACTCCGATGTCGAAGTGACTCCAAACTGGCTTGATGGTCCGTTGAGGTTGTTTGAAGCCGGGGATGTACACGCGGTTCAGCCAAAAATTCTCGCTCATACGAAAAGGGCCTATTTTGAATATGCCGGTGCTGGTGGCGGGTTCATCGACTTTCTCGGATATCCCTTTTGCCGGGGGCGCCTTTTTCAGCACATCGAACGCGACACCGACCAGTACAACGACATCCGGCCGGTGTTCTGGGCGTCCGGAGCGTGTCTTTTTATACGAGCCTCAACGTTTCACCGCTTCGGCGGCTTTGACGAAAGTTTTTTTGCGCATATGGAAGAAATTGATCTGTGCTGGAAAATTCAACGGGCGCAGGGCAAGGTGATGTATTGCGGCGAGAGTACGGTCTACCACGTTGGTGCCGGCACCCTCTCCTACGAAAGTCCGAGAAAGACTTTCCTGAACTTTCGAAACAACCTGGCGCTCGTCTCTAAACACTGGACAGCAAGCGAGCTTATATGGAAATTGCCGCTGCGGTTTGTATTGGACTGGACGGCTGCGATGTCGTTTGTAGTCCGCGGTTCTTTTGCTAACGCCTGGCAGGTTATCAACGCCCAGCTTCATTTCATCGGACGTCTTGGACTCATCATCAAAAAAAGAAAAAAGGTAAAAGCTATCGATTCTGATTATCCGCGGACCGAAGTGTACCACCGGTCTGTTGTCGCGGAATTCTTCATAAGAGGAAAAAAGACAATTAAATTCTGAAAGTCGTCAATAATCCCAAATTGGATTACGCTTGCGGAAGTGTTTCCTCATGTTCATAACAAAAGCCAGTGCCAGATACAGTATCACCGGTGATCCCATTGTAATGAAAGAGGCATAAATGAAGAATAACCGGATGTTTGAAATAGACATCCCCAGTTTCTCGCCAAGACGCGTGCAAACACCAAATGCGTGTCCCTGGAAAAAATGCTGAATTTTAATTGCTGCGTGCTCCATAGTACCTGCGAATTATTACTTTCAACGACACAAAAAGGTGATTTATCGACCAAAAATCCTTCTTACAAATTTAACGCCAGCGAGGAGCCTCCTCAAATGTCCCCAATCTTATTTTTTTGACTATTATTGCAAAAAAACGCACATCGGTATAGTTTTGAAATCCAAAAATCAATAATAAACGAAATCCAATGAGAAAAGCAATTTACTCAGTTCTGATTATCGGTGCACTTACCCTGGGAGGCTGTACGCTGCCTCAAATGGTTAAGATGTCCAAGGAGCAGCAGCTCACCGTCGTACCCAATCCCCTGGAAGTTCATAAGGACACCGTTGCATTTGTGATGTCGGCCAATTTGCCGGTCAAAATGCTGAAAAAGGGAACTGTTTACACCCTGAACACCTTCTACAAAGCTGGTGACAAGGAAATTGCTCTGGAACCCATTGCTCTTAAGGCAGAAGATTATCCGAACGCCAACACGCAGGAGCCAAAGGTTGAAAAGTCCTTTACCATCCCTTACACCGACGCCCTGAAGTCAGGCATCGTTGAAGTACAAGGTGTGGCTACAAAAGGCAGCAAGTCGAAGCCTACGCCCCGCATGCAGGTAGCGAAAGGCATCATCACAACTTCAAAACTGGTTAAGCCCGTGTACTTTGCAGCATTCGCAGAGCATGGTTACAACAATCAGGAAGAATTGGTTCCGGTTATCATCCCTGACTTCATTTTCGACCAGGGTCGCGCTGAACTCAAGAAAAGCGAAACTAAGAGTGAAAAAGGAAAGCAACTTGACGCGTTCATTGCTTCCAAGAATGCAACCCGCACCGTTACTGTAACTGGTACGCACTCACCGGAAGGTCAGGAGCGCATCAACTCAAAACTGTCTCCGGATCGTGCTGCAGCCATCGAAAAATACTACCGTGCTCAGATGAAGAAATTCGATTACAAGGGCATGGCTGATTCTATCAAGTTTATCCTGAAGCCTGTTATCCAGGACTGGACAGAGTTCAAGAACGTTCTTGCGTCTTACACAGGAATTACTGAAGATCAGAAATCTGAATATTTGAACATCATCAACGGTGGCGGCACTTTTGAATCTCAGGAAAAGCAGATTCAGAAGCTGGGTACCTACAAGAAGATCTTCAAAGAAGTTTATCCTAAACTGAGAACAGCAAAGACTGAAATCCTGGTTGTAAAAGACAAGAAGACAGATTCTGAAATCTCTGTACTTGCTAAGCAAGTGACTCAGGGCCAGACCAGCGCAGATACACTTTCTTTCGAGGAAATGATGTATGCTGCTACCCTCACTCCTTCTTTGGACGAGAAAGCGGCTATCTATGAGGCTGCTACCAAGAAAGGAACAAACTGGAATGCACACAACAACCTCGGTGCGGTATATATCGCTCAGGCAATGGAAAACAGCGCAAACGCTTCAACACTTGCTGACAAGGCTTTAGCCCAGCTTGAAATTGCGGCTAAACTGAACGCTTCAGCTGAAGTTCACGCGAACCTGGCTGCTGTACACATGATGAAGCGTAACCCTTACAAGGCTTATGAGCACGCCAACATGGCCCTCCGTGCAAACCTGAGCGGCGACAATGCTGCTGGTGTAAACGGCATCAAAGGCGCATCTGAGATTTTTATGGCTAAATATGCGGATGCGGTTCGTTCTGAATCTGCAGCAAGCGACAATGCAGACAACCTCTTCAACAAGGGCTTGGCCCAGTTGCTCACGAAAGACCATGCAAACGCAGCTAACTCATTCAAGGAGGCCATCGCAAAGAATGGCAACCTGGCCATCGCACACTACGGTGCGGCAATCGCTGCGGCTCGCGGTGGTAATGCAGAAGGCGTGGTTTCTAACCTCGTGAATGCAGTTCGCATCGACCCTTCTTTGAAGGAAGCTGCTCTGGCTGACCTCGAGTTCGAGAAATTCGCAACGACTGAGGCATTCAGAAATGCCCTGAAATAATCCTCAAAATCATTGGATTCTGAAAAACCCCTCCTCGTGAGGGGTTTTTTATTTGCTCGTTTTACCACGAGGTCTTGGCGGGTTTGGGCTCAGATACTATTTTTACGCACTTTTATCAACGAAAACAATGAGAGAAATTCAATTCCGTGAGGCCCTTCGGGAAGCCATGAATGAAGAAATGAGGAGAGATCCGAGAGTATTTCTGATGGGTGAAGAAGTGGCACAATACAACGGAGCATACAAGGTCAGTCAGGGGATGCTGGATGAGTTCGGTCCGCAGCGGGTGATTGACACGCCGATTGCTGAACTCGGCTTTGCCGGGGTGGGTGTCGGTGCTGCCATGAACGGCCTCCGTCCCATCATCGAATTTATGACTTTCAACTTTTCTCTCGTTGCCATCGACCAGGTCATCAACAGCGCAGCCAAGATGATGTCGATGTCTGGTGGTCAGTTCAGCGTGCCCATTGTGTTCCGTGGACCTACCGGAAACGCAGGTATGCTGTCCTCTCAGCACTCTCAGAACTTTGAAAACTGGTTTGCTAACACGCCAGGTTTGAAAGTGGTGGTTCCTTCCAATCCATATGACGCGAAAGGGCTCCTCAAATCATCCATCCGCGATGAAGATCCGGTTATCTTCATGGAGTCCGAGCTGATGTATGGCGACAAGATGGAAGTTCCTCAGGAAGAGTATCTCATTCCTATTGGTGTCGCTGATGTCAAGCGTCAGGGAACGGATGTCACCATCGTCTCCTTTGGGAAAATTATGAAAGTGGCACTCGCCGCTGCAGCTGAGTTGGAGAAAGATGGAATTTCCGCAGAAGTCATTGACTTGCGTTCTGTGCGCCCGATTGATTACGCAACGGTGGTTGAGTCTGTAAAGAAAACAAACCGTCTGGTTATCGTGGAAGAAGCATGGCCTCTTGCGGCAATCTCTTCAGAAATTACCTATCACATTCAGAAGCATGCCTTCGACTATCTTGATGCACCAATCCACCGCATTAATAGTTTGGACGCACCGCTTCCTTACGCACCGACGTTAATCCAGGCCATTCTGCCCAACGTAGAGCGTACCGTCAAAGCGGTAAAGGCGGTGATGTACAGAGATTAAAATTTTTGGTGGTCTATAGAAAAGCCGCTCCTTTTGGGTCGGCTTTTTTTATTTGATAGAATAATTCACGCTCCCTGCATGTCGGGGAACGGATTACTGAAGCGAAAACATCACCACGTCCCACGCATCTTCAAGTTTGTTCTCGAGCAGTAATTCCTTAATGCGTCCATGCAGCGCGTCGCGCGACAGACCATGCAAATTTTTCGCCGCCGGGGACTGCAGGAATTCTTTCAGCCGAACGCTGTCCGGCATGTGCGTGACGTTAGCAAGCATCCCCAGATCATTGCCTGTCAGTATCGTGCTGTTGCGTATAGATTCCGGTAACTGATCGATACCGATCGCCATTTTCTCCAGTGGACGAGGAACGCGGAAAATAGACTCACCCTGAACGCGACAGTAATAGTCTTGTCCCAAACGGGCTACCGCATCCAACTTGTACGGATCAATTCTTCCTTCGCCATCCAACACGTCTTCACGAATGTGCATGAGCAGCACCTCGCAAATGACAAGGATTCCTGCTCCTCCCTCCTGGCCTGTTGGAAGCACCTGCATCACTTTGCACTCCATTTGTATCGGAGACTCTTTCACACGTGGAGGCTTCACCCGCACGGAAGGCTCTTCCGTAAACCCAGCCTTGACAAATTCATTAACCCCCTTGGGATATTCTGTGCTGGCAAGCGATTGTTGCTGCACCATCTCATAATTGACAACATTGATCACCACCTCCGGAACCTCCAGAACATTCTCATAGGAATGTTTCGTGGTGTTGTCTCTTCCTCGCCTTGCCGGAGAAAAAACAACGATGGGTGGATTTGCTCCAAAGCAGTTGAAGAAACTAAAAGGACTGAGATTTACATTACCCTGTGCATCTATTGTACTTGCAAATGCAATAGGCCGGGGTGTGACCGCACCGAGCAGGTATTGATGGAATTTAGGAACGGGTAATTCTTTTGGGTTTATTGTGCGCATAGCCATCACGTTAACAAGGGATGATTTGACGGGAGTACTGTACCAGCGCATGATCCAAAACCGATGCGTACGCCGTCCTTCTCAGCGAACCCGCGAATGAAAACAGTGTCGCCGTCCTGCAAAAAAGTACGATCTTCACCATCCAGACTTATTGGTTTCTGACCATTCCAGGTGAGTTCAAGCAGAGAGCCATACGAGCCAGGTGAAGGTCCGCTGATTGTTCCGCTGGCGTAGAGATCACCAACCTGAATATTGCACCCATTCACCGTGTGATGCGCGAGTTGCTGGAACATATTCCAATACATGTATTTGAAGTTCGATCGCGACACCACCACCTTTTCTGATGTTGCTGACTGAATGGATACTTCCAGAACAATATCATAATTATTGTTACCGTCAGCTTGCAGATACGGCAGCACGGGAGGATCCTGCGCAGGTCCCCCGACGCGAAACGGTTCCAGCGCATCGAGTGTAACTATCCACGGTGATATCGTCGACCCGAAATTTTTCCCAAGGAAAGGCCCAAGCGGAACATACTCCCATTGCTGAATATCCCGAGCAGACCAGTCATTAAAAAGAACAAGGCCCGCGATATGGTCGGAAGCCTGTTGCACAGAAACAGGTTCACCTAATCGTGTTTCCGAACAAGTGACGAATGCAACTTCCAGCTCAAAGTCAAGCTTGCGTGAGGCACTGAATACTGGCGCGCCGTCGCCAGGTTTGATTTGTCCGGCTGGCCTGTGGATGGGTGTTCCCGAAACAACAATGGACGAAGCTCTTCCGTGGTACCCGACCGGCAAATGTTTCCAGTTAGGCAAAAGTGCGTTCTTAGGATCCCTGAACATCGAACCAACGTTTGTCGCGTGTTCCTCGCTGCTATAGAAATCTGTGTAATTGGCAATTCGAACAGGAAGCAACATTTGCACTTCTTCCATGGGCACCAATGCAATTTCTCTTGCCGCAACATTGTCGCGAAGTTCATCATTGTCGTGTCTCAATAATTCAGATACACGCTCGCGTACCTGGCGAATGACTCCCCGGCCGAGACCAAGAAAATCGTTCAGATAACGCTGATTAAAAATACCGGGCGGCAAACCAAGACCATCCAGATAGCCGTGTTCATGGAGGTACACCAAATCAATAACATGATCGCCGATGGCTACTCCAGCGACGGGCGTGAGATACTTCGTTTTAAATACTCCAAACGGAAGATTCTGAATGGGGAAATCAGAATTTGAAGGCACGGATACCCAACTTTTTAAAGCCGGATTATTGGCAGAAATCATAGACGCGTTTTGTTGTAAACCTAAATGTTTCGCCCCAAGGCAGCAAGCTGGCAGCGAAAGATTAAATTCGCAGCATGGCGCAACTTCCGGCAGAGTTTATCACAAGTATCGAGAACATTGTTCAGGCCTCCGGTGAACTGATACACAGTCTGGATGGTCCTTCGCCGGTCAGCATTCGTTTCAATTCACGAAAAGGCGCCTTTACCCGTCATGATCCAATACCCTGGTGCACGACAGGAACATACCTCGCGGAGCGTCCGGTATTCACTCTTGACCCTTCACTGCATGCAGGAAAATATTATGTTCAGGAAGCGAGCTCCATGTTTCTGGAACAGGTATGGCGCACCGTTGTAAAAAATCAGACAGGCCTGAAAATTCTTGATCTCAGTGCAGCACCCGGAGGAAAATCAACACACTTGCTTGACCTGATGCACGATGATGATTTACTGGTGAGCAATGAAGTAATCCGGAGCAGAGCTTCCATCCTTGCTGAAAACATTCAGAAATGGGGCCGCTCCAACGTGGTCGTCACCAACAGCGACCCGCAGGTATTTTCAAGACTGGTTAATTTTTTTGACATCATTGTTATCGACGCACCATGCTCTGGTGAAGGTATGTTTCGCAAAGATCCAACTTCAATCGCCGAGTGGTCTCCTGCCCATGTAGAACTATGTGCGTCGCGGCAGCGCCGCATTATTGAAGATGTCTGGCCCGCGTTAAAAAAAGACGGCGTACTGATTTACAGCACGTGCACGTATAACGAAAAGGAGAACGAACAAAATTTGAATTGGCTGATGGCCAACGAGGGTGCTGTTCCGATTCCCATTGAATGTGATCTTCAGTGGGGTATTGAGCAATCCATGCTGCACAACGCCATCGGCTACCGCTTTTATCCCCATCGCATTCGGGGCGAAGGTTTTTTCATTGCGGCACTGAGAAAAGAAACAGGAGAAGAACAACACATCAAATCAAAAAGAAAACTGGAAACAACTTCCAAAAATGTTTCCGGCCGGCTGCGCGAGTGGCTCCACGGCGAGATGAGTTTATTTACACATCAGGAATTTATCTTTGCCTTCCCCAGCGCATGGCAGCATGAATTGGAAGTACTATCGGACCACCTGCACATCATCTCCGCGGGCACGGCAACCGCGACACCGAAGCACGACAAGCTGATACCTGAACATGCATTGGCTTTGGCAACCATACTGCGACAAGAGCAATTTCCAGTCGTTGATGTCACTTACGATGAAGCCATTCGATTCCTGAGAAAAGATACCCTCCACTTTCAAAGTAGTGGTACTGGTTTTCATTTGATTCGTTATGAAGGAAATGGAATCGGTTGGGCAAATATTTTACCCAACCGAACCAATAATCTCTATCCACAGGAATGGCGTATCCGGATGTCAGGTCATTGACATGATCAACTTGCCAGAGCAACCTTGATAATTCCGTCGGCAAGCGCCACACCACTGAAAAACACGCCGACACAAAATACTTTATGTGCCGCGTTTGCCTTTTGTATCGCAAGGGGAAGCGCTGTGACTGACAACGAGGTAAAGGCAATCGTGAAGACAGAAGCGAGCAAAAGCAATACTGGAGCCGAGGTCACCACCATGATTCCGAGGCCGCTGAGAATGATGCCGGCGAAGCTGATGATGAACAGTTTCTGCACACCAAAACTTCCGGCAAACTTACTTAACGGCCAAGACAACATCGCAGAAATAACCAGCATGACGACCAGGATAACTTTTCCATTAACATCAACACTATTGGAGATATACTGCTGAAACAGTTTAGGAAAAACTTCGATCAGACTCGTCGTGGCAAGACCAAGAATGGCACCCAGGCCAAATAACATCAATAACTGACTAAATCCGAAAGGCACATCTTCTGAAGCCGACTCAGCTTCGTGATCGTTGCTCTGCTTGAACAGCACCAGCGAATTCTTTTTCAGCGCAAACCCGGAAATAAACACAACGGCTCCCCCTGCAAGAAACGTGACCGGTGCCCCGAGGAAATCGATGATATCGACCACGACAGGTTCCAGCGCGTACATCAGGTTACCGATGATGGTGAAAAGCGCCATCGCCGTAGGCAATTTCTCGACAGGCGTAAATAGCTCAATGGTGCTCAGGGCCGGACTGGTGAAAATACTCATAGCAATCAGCCAGAAGATGATCAGGATGGGAAGAATCCATTTAAATACTTCTCCGGGGTTTGAAAGTAACGTGAAGGCTACTGCCATAAAGACCATGGCTGCGAAGCTGATGCCCCCAGAGATGATCGGAATGCGATGGCCTTTGTTCTGACGGAAACGGTCTCCGAGGCGCCCGGCAATGGGTGGCGTGGCCACCAGAATAATCGCCTGAGCGACAATCAATAAAAAGGAAAATTCCGTGAAGCTGAATTGCACGAGCAACTTAGGCTGATAATTTTCATACGCAATCCAGCCAATCAGGATGGACGTGTACAGGGCAGCAAGGCTCCAAAGCTGTAACCATTGAATCTGGTCTGACTTGGTGGGCTGCGAAACGGCTATTCCGGTCATATTTTGAATGTTTGAGGTTATCTACGAGAACCAACAATCAACTGGATTGCCGGTTTCATAAAAAATTAAGGTTTATGCGGTTTTCTTTATTTTTGCTGGATTTTCAATGTAAAAAACCGAAACAAAGCTGCAATGTCGTTATCGACCAAGTACAATCCCTCTGAGGTAGAAAGCAAATGGTATCAGTTCTGGATGGACAAGGGTTTCTTCAAGGCTACCCCCAATCCGGCCAAGGAACCTTACTGTATCGTCATCCCTCCACCTAACGTGACGGGCGTGTTGCATATGGGCCACATGCTCAATAACACCATCCAGGATGTCTTGGTAAGAAAAGCGCGTATGGAGGGCAAAGAAGCGTGCTGGGTTCCTGGAACTGACCACGCCTCCATTGCGACAGAGGCAAAGGTTGTGGCCATGCTTCGCGAACGCGGCATTAAGAAGTCTGACTTGAGCCGGACGGAATTTCTCGAATACGCCTGGGAGTGGCGTAATAAATACGGGGGCATTATCCTTGAACAGTTGAAGAAACTGGGCGCGTCCTGCGACTGGAGCCGCACCAAATTCACCATGGACCCCGATTATTATGATGCCGTGATTGATGTGTTCATCGATCTGTATCATAAGGGATTGATCTATCGCGGACTGAGGATGGTCAATTGGGACCCTGCTGGAAAAACTGCCCTGTCGGACGATGAGGTTATCAAGCGCGACGTTGCGTCGAAACTGTATTATATCAAATATCCGATCGAAGGTCAGCCCGATCAATTTATCACCATCGCCACAGTACGGCCGGAAACCATTATGGCCGACAGCGCCATTTGCGTTAACCCGAATGACGAGCGGTACAAACATCTGAAAGGAAAAAAGGCATTGATTCCTTTGATCGATCGTGCGATTCCTGTTATCGAGGATGAATACGTTGAGATGGAGTTTGGAACGGGCTGTCTGAAAGTGACACCTGCACATGACATGAACGATTATGCACTCGGTGAAAAGCACGGCCTTGAAGTGATTGACATCCTCAATGAGGACGGCACGCTCAACGAGAAGGCACAACTATTCGTGGGTGAAGATCGATTTATTGCGCGAAAGAAGATTGCAAAGGAACTTGAAGCGAAAGGCTTCCTGCTGAAAGCCGAAGACTATACCTCAAACGTGGGCTTCTCGGAGCGCACGGATGCAGTTATTGAACCACGTCTTTCTCTGCAGTGGTTCCTCAAGATGGAGGACATCACCAAGCCTGCGCTCGCGCACGTGATGAACGACGACGTTCAGCTCATTCCGCCAAAATTCAAGAATACCTACAGACACTGGATGGAGAATGTTCGCGACTGGTGTATCTCAAGACAGCTCTGGTGGGGACATCGCATCCCGGCTTGGTATGATGGTGACAATAATTTCGTCGTCGCAAGAACCGAAGACGAAGCAAAGCAAGAATATCAAACAAAATTCGGAAAAACTCCCGGCGCATTGACTCAGGACGCTGACGTGATGGATACCTGGTTCTCCAGCTGGCTGTGGCCCATTGCTGTATTTGACACCAGCGTATTTCGCGATCCAAAATCGAAAGGAAATGCAGATCTGAATTATTTCTATCCGACGAACGACCTCGTGACAGCGCCGGAGATCCTGTTCTTCTGGGTTGCGCGTATGATCATTGCCGGATACGAGTATCGCGATGCAAAACCGTTTAGCAATGTGTACCTGACTGGAATTGTGCGCGACAAACTCGGACGAAAGATGTCCAAGTCACTCGGCAATTCCCCCGACCCGCTTGATCTGATTGCCCAATATGGTGCTGACGCAGTCCGTACCGGAATGTTGTTCAGTGCGCCGGCGGGGAACGATCTATTGTATGATGAACGATTGATTGAACAGGGAAGAAACTTTGCAAATAAGATTTGGAATGCTTTCCGTCTCATCAAAGGATGGACTACTTCCCCTCAGGAACAATCTCCGGAAAATAAAGCCGCGGTAGCCTGGTTTGATTCACGAATGAATGAAGCGCTGAACGAAATCGGAGATCACTTCGATAAATTCAGAATGTCGGATGCGTTGCACGCCGTGTACAAGCTTGTATGGGACGACTTCTGCTCATGGTACCTGGAGATCATTAAGCCGGAATATGGAAAACCCATTGATGAGAAAACGATGGAGCAAACCATTGGATTCTTCGAAACATTGATGCGTGCGCTGCATCCATTCATGCCCTTCATCACTGAAGAACTTTGGCACGAGGTGAGAACGCGTTCTGAAAAAGACTGTGTGATTACCGCCAGCTATCCCAAAGGAGACACTACTCCGGACAGCGCCGTCCTCCAGTCGATGCAATTTGCGTTCACCGCGATCACGGAGGTCAGAAACATCCGGAGTTCAAAAGGGATCTCACCTAAAGATGCGGTGGCGTTACTGGTGAGAAAAGCGGACGAGGATTTACTTGGGAACACCTGGCCCGTGGTTCGGAAACTTGCCAACATCAGCACGATTGAATTCACCAACAACGCGCCTGATGGAAACGCAACAACGTTTGTCATCAAGAACATGGAATTCTTCGTGCCCCTTGAAGGAAAACTGGATGTTGCGAAAGAGCGCGAAGCATTACAAAAAGAGCTGGATTACCTGAAAGGTTTTTTGAACTCTGTCGATAAGAAATTATCCAATGAGAAGTTTGTGGGTAGTGCACCTCCACAAGTTGTTGAAGCCGAAAAGCGGAAGAAAGAAGATGCACTGGCGAAGATTGCCGCTATTGAACAAAGCCTGAAGAATCTGGGCTGATAACTATTGAGTCTGTTACTTGCCGCCTTAATCAGAAACGGGCGGCAAGTAACAACTCAATGTTCTTATACTTCATTCCAAATTTCCGGGCGAGGTGCTCGTTGGTGAGTCCCCCTTTGTAGGTGTACACGCCCTTCATAAACCACTTGTGAGAGAAGATCATATCTTCAATACCTCCCTCCTCTCCCGCACGCAAAATGGTCGGCGTAAAGATGTTACTCAAAGCTGTCGTTGCAGTCCTTGCCACACGTGACGCAACATTGGGAACACAATAATGAATGACTCCGTGCTTGCGAAAAACAGGCTTGCTCAACGTCGTTATTTCCGAAGTCTCGATGCAACCACCTTGATCAATACTCAAGTCGATGATGAGGCTATCAGGTTTCATGGCGGATACCATCTCTTCCGTAATCACATGACGTGGTCGTCCTTTTTCAGCGCGCAGAGCGCCGATAACAACATCGGCGGTTTTTAAAGTCTCTGTGAGTGTGTACGTATCGATGGTTGACGTGTAGCCCTGATGTCCAAGCAGGTGCTTGATCCGGCGGAGCTTGTAGAGATGGTTGTCAAATATTTGCACCTCAGCCCCAAGACCAATGGCTGCACGGGCCGCATATTCAGCCACCGTTCCAGCTCCGACGATGACGACTTTGGTGGGCGGAACTCCAGTAATACCACCAAGGATGACGCCCTTGCCGTTGTTTGCTGTACTGAGATATTCCGCAGCAATGAGCATCACCGTGCTTCCGGCGATTTCACTCATTGCGCGGATGATGGGCATCCCCCCGACTTTGTCTTCGATAAATTCGTAAGCAAGACCGGTGACTTTCTTTTTTAGTAAAGCATGCAGGTAATCCGGCTTAAGATGGCCGAGCTGAATGGCCGATATTAATGCTTGCCCCGGTTTCATCATTTCAATCTCCTCCACCGTTGGAGGTTCAATCTTGAGAATGACGTCGGCTTTGTAAACCTCTTGTGCTGAATAGACAATTTTTGCACCGGCGTCGCTGTATTGTTTGTCTGAATATTTGGAACCAATACCAGCTTTTGTCTCTACCCAAATATCGTGTCCGTTGTTGACGAGCAACGCAACGGCATCAGGTGTCAGACTGATGCGATTTTCCTGAAGAGAAATTTCTCTCGGAAGACCAATGAAAAAACTGTGCTTCGCCTTGTTCACCTCGAGGAGTTCTTCCTGCGGCGACAAGCTGGATTTGGCCAGCGCCTCAAATCCTGTTTTCTTCTTTTCACTCATGAAGAGTAAGTACTATAGTTCGCGTTCGTGGATCCTTCACCGATAACTGCACCTCAGCGTGACGTGCCGGAATCAAACCAGGAATTTTTTCTGACCATTCTACAAAACAGTAGGAACCAGAATAAAAATAATCTTCCGTTCCGATATCCGATGCTTCGATTTCGCTGCGCACCCGGTAGAAATCAAAATGATACACCGGCTTGCCTTCACCGTCTGCATACTCATTGACAATCGAAAACGAAGGGCTGCTCATTTCGTCCCGCACTCCGAGTTGTCGGCACAGGGCTTTGACGAAAGTTGTTTTGCCAGCACCCATTTCGCCTCTCAGCAACCAGACTTGAAAGCCGGATGCACGTCTGAGAAAATCGGCAGCCACTTCCTCCAGCATCGACTCATCCGCTTCAACCGGGGCTGCTGTTTTGCTCTCAGGTAACATTTTTCGAAGTTAAGAAAATTATGGGAATGATCATTTCTTCCATACTGACGCCACCGTGCTGAAAGGTGTCTTTGTAGAAATTGACGTAGTAGTTATAGTTGTTCGGGTAAGCAAAGAATTGGTCTTCAACTGCAAATACATAGCTGGTTGATACGTTCATCTTGGGCAGAAACAGACGCTCTGGTTTTGGCGCCTGCATTACTTTGTCGCCCTCATATCCGAGGTTCTTGCCTTGTTTGTAGCGAAGGTTTGTATTCACATTCCGGTCTCCGATAATCTTGAAAGGCCGTTTCACGCGGATGGTGCCATGATCAGTCGTGATGATCACCCTTGCCGGCTTGTGTGAAATGGTTTGAAGGATGTCGAATAAAGGAGAATGAATAAACCACGATTTTGTTATCGAGCGATAAGCGGCTTCATCCGGCGCAAGCTCTTTCACCATGGCCATATCGGTGCGTGCATGCGATAACATGTCGACGAAGTTATACACGATGACATTAAGGTCATTGTGAAAAAGATTTTGAACCGAATCGGCGAGGCTCCGGCCCTCTTCCAGATTTTTGATTTTATGGTAAGATGTTTTTGCCTGGATGTTATTTCTGCGAAGCTGACGCGCGAGAAACTCACCTTCATGATTGTTCTTGCCATCTTCTTCATCCTCTCCTACCCACAAGTCCGGATGAGTCTTTGCCATCTCTGATGGAAGCAAGCCCGAGAAGATTGCATTCCTCGCATAGCCGGTAGTGGTCGGCAAGATGGAGTAATAATGTTCCTCTTTATCAATTGAAAACAACTCGTTGACAATCGGCTCAATCACCTTCCACTGGTCGTAGCGAAGATTGTCGATCACCAGGGCAAAAACCGGCACTTTAGGAGCGAGTTCCGGAAATACCTTTCGCTTCATCAGCTGGTGCGACAACAGCGGCTTCTCGGATTGCGGATCGTTCAGCCATTTCTCATAATTGCGCATGATGAACTTGGCAAAGTTGGCGTTCGCCTCCGTCTTCTGCATCTCCAGCACTTCGCGCATTTCTTCGTTTTGCTCCATCTCCAATTCCCAATACACGAGCTTTTTGTAAATATCAGCCCACTGTTCGTGGTTCATGTTATCCTGAAAAGCCATGCTGATTTTTCGAAACTCCTGCTGGTAGTTCAGGTTCGTCTTTTCATTGATTAAACGCTTGTTGTCCAGGATTTTTTTGACCGATAGGAGAATCTGGCTTGGGTTTAAAGGCTTGATCAGGTAATCGGCTATCTTCGAACCAATCGCCTCCTCCATAATTTGCTCCTCTTCATTTTTCGTGATCATGACCACGGGAAGATTCGGCTTGTTGTTCTTGATTTGGCTCAGCGCCTCCAGCCCCGACATGCCGGGCATATTTTCGTCCAGGAAAACGACATCAAAATTCTTCTCATCACAGAGTTCGACGGCTTCTGCGCCGTTGTTCACCGGTGTGATATCGTACCCTCGCTGCTGAAGGAAAAGAATGTGTGGTTTTAATAAATCGATCTCATCATCAGCCCAAAGGATATTATATCGTTGCATAGTTGATATTTTCTTCAATTTAAGGATTATCGGACGGATTGAACAAACCCGCTATATTTGATTCGCTAAAACCAGGCCACATTGGCAAACAAGAAAAAGATCATCCACGACCCGTTGTATGGATTCATCACCATCAAAAGCGAGCTGCTGTTTGATTTGATTTCGCATCCTTTCTTCCAACGCCTGCGGCACATCCGCCAACTTGGGCTCACCGACTTTGTTTACCCTGGCGCCATGCACAGCCGGTTTCAGCACGCATTGGGTGCCATGCACCTGATGGAACACGTGCTTGAAAGTCTCCGTCAGAAGGGAACAGTCATTTCAGATGAAGAGTTCGAGGCTTCCCAGATTGCCATCCTCCTCCACGACATCGGGCATGGCCCATTTTCGCATGCACTGGAAGAAACGCTCTTAAAAGACATTGCCCACGAAAGCATTTCATACCTGTTGATGAATATGCTGAACGATCATTTTGGCAATTCCCTGAACCTGGCGTTGAAGATCTTCAGGAACAGTTATCCGCGTAAATTCTTTCACCAGTTGGTGAGCAGTCAGCTGGATATTGACCGGCTTGACTACCTGAATCGCGATTGCTTTTTCACGGGCGTACGTGAAGGGACCTTTGGTGTGGACAGAATCATTGCCATGCTGCAGGTTCATGACGATCAACTTGTAGTGCAAGAGAAAGGCATTTACAGCATCGAGAATTTTCTGACGGCGCGTCGCCTGATGTACTGGCAAGTCTATTTGCACAAAACATCAGTTGCTGCAGAGCGCATGCTGGTGAACCTCATACGCAGGGCGCAGGTGTTGTCCCGCTCGGGGGAGAAACTTGCAGGGAGCGCCGCGCTCAACCTGTTCCTCGAACATAGTTTCTCGCTTGAGGAATTCAAAAACAACGCGGACATACTCACCCAGTTTGCGCGACTCGACGATAATGACATTTGGGGTGCCATTAAATGCTGGCGAAATCACCCTGATCGGATTTTGCAGACGTTGTCAGAGATGCTCTTGAACCGCGACCTGTTCAAAATTGTACTGAGCAGCGAACCCATCAAGAAATCAGCAGTAGAAGATATACGCCATCGTGTTGCCGGCCAGTTTAATATGCTGCGTTCGGAAGTATCGTATATGTATAGTCACGGGACGGTGACGAATGAGGCCTATGCGGAGGGAAAGAAGATTAACATTTTAATGCGATCTGGGCAGGTGGTGGATATAGCAGATGCTTCTGATTTACCCAACATCCAAAGCTTCTCCAAAATCGTCAAAAAAAACTATCTGTGCTGGCCTAAAAATGTATCTTTGTAGGATATGGTTCTGCCGTGAGGCAGAACACAAACCGAAAACCGGCACTTAGTTAAATCTTTCAGGATGGAATTCACAGTCTCCCAGATTGCGTCCATGTTGGGTGGAACCGTACGGGGTGATGGTCAGCAGAAAGTCAATATGCTGGCTAAAATCCAGGACGCGAAACAAGGACAGATCGCATTTTTATCGAACCCGAAATACGAACAGTATATTTACACAACGCAGGCTACTGCTGTTATCGTTCGCAAGGACTTCACTGCCCGCAAGGAAATTACTTCCAACCTGATCCTCGTCGACGATCCCTATTCAAGCTTCACGGTTCTGCTGGAGGAATACCACAAACTGATTACGTTTCAGAAAGTCGGCGTAGAGGAACCGTCCTACATCGGTAAGAACTCAACAACAGGAAACAACATATACCGCGGCGCATTTTCCTACATCGGAAACAATGTGAAGATTGGAAACAATGTCAAAATCTACCCGCATGTTTATGTTGGTGATGATGTGGTGATTGATGACAACACCGTTCTCCATCCGAATGTAAAACTGTATGCAGGAACGAAGATTGGCAAACACTGCATCATTCATGCGGGTACCGTTATTGGCAGTGACGGCTTCGGTTTCGCACCTCAGGAAGATGGCTCCTACAAGACAATTCCGCAGCTCGGCAACGTGATCATCGAAGATAACGTTTCCATCGGCGCGAATACGGTGATCGACTGTGCGACCCTTTTTGGCGATGCAACCATCATCCGCAAAGGCGTTAAACTGGACAACCTCATTCAAATTGCGCACAACGTAGAGGTTGGGTCCAATACGGTTATTGCTGCTCAGGCTGGAATCAGTGGCTCTTCCAAAGTGGGAGAAAACTGTATGATTGCCGGGCAGGTGGGTATTGCCGGACACCTCGTTATTGCAAACAATACCAGCCTGGGCGCCCAATCCGGCGTCTCCAAGTCCATAACCCGTGAAGGCCAGCGCCTTCTTGGATACCCGGGATTTGACATCAAAGAATACTTCCGATCATACGCTGTTTTCAAGAGATTGCCAGAATTGCACGACCGACTTCGGGAACTTGAGAAAAAAGTCACCGAAACTTCGTCCAGCAACCTTTAAATCGACATCTGCGGCGGTCCACAACCGTTTGCGGTACAAGTGGCAGAATCCATTGGATATTGCCCGCAAATCCGCTTACTTTGCCGACTTTGAACGCTATGCTTAACATCAAACAGCAGACGATCCAGAAGTCGGTGTCTCTTTCAGGAGTGGGCCTGCACACAGGCGTGCAGACCAACATGACTTTTGTGCCTGCAAAGCCCAACCACGGCATCAAATTTCAACGCATTGACTTACCCGGTCAACCCATCATCAACGCCGACTGCGATAATGTAGTTGACGTATCACGGGGAACCACAATCGAACAGAGCGGGGCTCGCGTGAGCACCATTGAACATACACTTGCCGCGCTTGTGGGACTGGAAATTGACAACGTCCTCATCCAACTCGATGGGCCTGAGTGTCCCATCATGGACGGCAGTTCAATTCAGTTTGTGGAGACATTAAAAGAGGCAGGAACCGAGGAGCAAAATGCACTCCGTGATTTCTTCGAAGTTCAGGAGCCGCTGTTCTACCGCGAAGCTGCACGCAATGTGGAGATTGCTGCTCTACCTCTCGACGATTATCGCGTTACGGTGATGATCGATTATAATTCTCCTGTGCTCGGCAGTCAGCATGCGTCCATCACCGACATCCGTCAGTTTGAAAAAGAGATTGCCAACTGCCGCACATTCTGTTTCCTGCACGAGCTGGAAATGCTGTACAAAAACAACCTCATTCGTGGTGGCGATTTGAATAATGCCATCGTGATTGTTGACAGGATTGTGAAGGAAGATGAGCTTCAAAGTATTGCACAAATGCTGGGCAAGCCGAAGGTTGCCGTGAAGCAGGAAGGCATTTTGAATAACATTGAGCTGCGTTACAAGAACGAACCCGCGCGTCACAAACTTTTGGATGTCGTCGGTGATCTCGCGCTCGCAGGCCGTCCATTGAAGGCACAGGTTCTTGCTGCAAGACCCGGACATGCGGCCAACGTAGCGTTTGCAAAAAAACTGAAGAAGGCGATGGCCGAAGCCGACAAGCAAGGCCGTCCGAAGTACAATCCTTCGCTTCCTCCGGTCATGGACATTAACAAGATTATGTCCATTCTTCCGCATCGCTATCCCTTTCTCCTGATTGACAAAATTATTTACCTCGACAACGAAAGTGTGGCGGGTGTGAAGAATGTCACTGCGAACGAACATTTCTTCCAGGGGCATTTTCCTGGTAATCCCGTATTCCCTGGCGTTCTTCAAATCGAAGCCATGGCCCAGATCGGTGGCATCCTTGTGCTGAACACAGTACCCGATCCAGAAAACTACTGGACCTACTTCCTGGGAATTGAAAACATGAAATTCAGGAAGATGGTATTGCCTGGTGATACCATGGTTATCCAATGTGATTTGATTGCTCCGATTAAGAGGGGCATTGCCAAAATGTATGGTCGTGCATTTGTAGGCAATACGCTGGTAAGCGAAGGAACCATGACCGCAAGTATTGTCCGTAAAGATTCATGAGCAGATTCCCTTTAGCCAACGTACACCCCGATGCCGTCATTGGCAACAACGTCACCATAGAACCATTTGCAACAGTCCAGGGCAACGTCACCATTGATGACGGATGCTGGATTGGGGCAAATGCCGTCATCTGGGATGGTACAAGACTCGGCAAGAATGTGAAGATCTATCCGGGTGCGTCCGTATCCAGCATTCCCCAGGATTTGAAATTCGCCGGCGAACAGACCGAGACTTTCATCGGAGATAACACCGTCATTCGCGAATGCGTGACCATCAGCCGGGGAACAAACGATAAGTTCAAAACCGTCATTGGAAAGAATTGTCTGTTGATGGCTTATGTACACGTGGCACACGACTGCATGATCGGAAATAATTGTATTCTCGTGAATGCCGTGCAGGTAGCAGGACACGTGACCATTGACGACTGGGCGATTATTGGCGGAGCCAGTGCATTGCACCAATTTGTGAAAGTGGGTGCGCATGTGATGGTCTCTGGTGGCAGCCTGGTGCGGAAGGATATTCCACCATTCACCAAGGCCGCGCGCGAACCGCTCACCTATGCGGGTATCAATACCGTGGGTCTGCGCCGCAGAGGATTCAGCTCAGAAAAAATTTCAGAGATCCAGGAGATTTATCGCTACATATTCCTCAAGGGTTTCAACAACTCAAAAGCACTGGAAATTGTTGAGTCAGAAATAGGCGCAAGCCAGGAGCGGGATTACATCGTAGACTTCATCCGGACCTCGGAGCGAGGCATTATGAAAGGTTACGGCGGTAACGAATAAGAATAATTTCATGCCCTCCGCGCAAGCAAACCGAGGAATATCCATCCACGCGAAGGGGCTGAGCAAGCGTTTCAATCGGGAATGGATTTTCAAGAACGCCAACTTCGTTTTCGAGGCCGGCAACACCTACTGCGTCGTCGGACCAAACGGCTCCGGTAAATCGACCTTGCTTCAGGTGGTTTGGGGCCAGGTTCCACCGAGTTCTGGTTCCATCGAATATCAGGCCGCCTCTGGCCCGGTTGCAATCGACCAAATATACCGGCACCTCAGTATTGCAACCCCCTACCTGGAACTCATTGAAGAGTTTACACTGAAGGAGCTGCTCGATTTCCATTTCAGACTTCGCACTGCCCGCAACGGCATGCGCACGGACGAAATGATGGAGCGGATGTATTTAAGCGCGGCAAGGGATAAGTTCATTTCAAATTTTTCATCCGGGATGAAGCAACGCCTGAAATTGGGCCTGGCTTTCTTTTCTCAAAGCGACGTCATTTTCCTGGATGAGCCAGGCACCAACCTGGACTCAACGGCGCTGAATTGGTATCGCGAGGAACTATCGCGTCTTCCTTCAGACATGCTCGTCATCATTGCTTCCAACGACCCAAGAGAATACCCTGAATCGGCAAAAACCATTCGAATCACCGACTTTAAACCCGGCAGGTTACAAAAACAGCAAGATTCCGATTAAGCTGAACCAGCTTTGAGAAAGTTGATTTCGTATTTTTATCTATATTCGTATCAATATTTAATCACCATAAAATGAAGTTTGCAGCAAGATTTCTCTCTCTGATTATCCTGGCCGGAACCGCCGCTTTTTATATCTCTTGCGACGGAGGAGATGGTGGATCAAAATCACCCCAGGAAAAGCAGTTCGATTTGTTGAAGGGTTCATGGACGTTGCAGAGTGCAAGTCTTGACGGAACCAACAAGACATCAGATTATTCAAACCTCGTATTGACCCTCGCAGGGACATTTGCGGAAAACGGGATCTACGACTACAGTTTCACAGGAACAAGACCAATTGTTAGCCCATGGCCAGCATCTGGTAAATGGAAATTTGGCACCGATCCAGTGACTGATGTTATCCGCGATCCAAATACAGGCGACGAAATTGCGGCAGTCTATACATTAACATCAACCACGCTGACAATTTCTTTTGATCTGCCTGCCGGCAAAAGCTGGTCTGGCGGACGTGTTGGTTCTGTAGAAGGTAGCTGGGAATTTGTGTTCGAGAAATAATCGTCAATACAAGACAACAGATATGGAAGGCTGCAGCAACGCAGCCTTTTTTATTTGAGGTCCTCCCTATTGTTTTTTATTTCAATTAAAGAATCTCCTGGACGTGCTTTCTGAACGCGCTCAGCTTAGGATCAGACGGATCGAGTTCGGTGACGAGTGTATGAATAGCGCTCAAGTCTGCGACCTTGTAACGTTGAATAGAGTTGAGTTTTTCAGAAAGAGTCAACGAAACTGTTTTGCGTGACGCTTTGAGCACTGCGCGTTTAAGTTCGACAATTTCCCAATCAAATTCGGATAAGCCGAAATCAGCGTCGAGGTGTCCGGTTCCAAGAAAGCACAGATCCGCTTTAATCCTGCTCAGCAGGTTAAGGGCCTCGCCTCCGGTAGCGATCTGCGCATCAGAAGACAGGCGGCCGCCGATCAGTATTGTTTCAATGTTGGGAAATTGAGCCAGCTGCATGGCAGCAGGCAAACTCGGCGTAAAAAAAGTACAATCGAGTGCCGGCGGCAGAAGACTGATGAACTCAAGGTTGGTGGTGCCTCCGGTTATCAGAATGGTTTGTCCGTCTTTGATAAGAGATAACGCTTTTTGCGAAATGACGACTTTATTGGGCCGGTCATAAATCCCTTCCTCGTGAAATGTAAAAGGGTTAAATGATTTTGACACAGCGCCCCCATGAACCTTCTTTAACCTGCCGGCATCGTGCAATTCCTTCAGGTCACGCCGAATGGTATCATCCGAAACGTTCAGTTTTGCCGCGATATCAGTAAGCAAAATGCGATTCCGGATGTCCAGTTCTTTAAGGATGTGGACATGTCGCTCTTCCTTTAACATCTATCAAATCTAACAGAATCTGCGGTTTTTATGCACTTTTTCGGCAAAATCTTGCGGTTTTGTTCTGATCTGTGCAACATCCTGCTATATTTATTTCGGTAATCAATACCAAGAAGTAAAATTTTAACCCTCAAAAAATCATTCAATTAAAAGAATCCGCTTATGAATCAACATCTACCCGATTTTGAGAAACGACGGTTTTTCAAAACCCCAATCCTCCGGATGCTCGCCGCAGTTGCACTGACGCTGGTCGGGCATTTTGCGCAAGCGCAGCAAATCAACATCAGTGGAAAGGTCGTTGAAGAAAACGGCTCACCCCTGCCCGGCGTCAGCGTACTGGTTAAAGGAAGTTCTTCAGGTACCACAACCGATGCCGACGGAAAGTACACACTCTCGGCGCCATCCAGCGCCACGCTCGTATTCTCTTTCATCGGCTTTCAAACTCAGGAAGTCGCTGTGCGCGACAGGAGTTTGATTGACATTACGATGAGTGCCGACGTGACCAGCCTCGATGAGGTGGTGGTCATCGGTTCTACCATTCGTTCAGCAAAGCGTGAACTTGGGAACAATATTTCCAGCATCAACGCTGTCGCGATTGAACGCTCGGGAACAAACAACCTGTTCGGCTCATTGCAAGGAAAAGTTCCAGGTGCGCAAATCACCCAGAACTCCGGCGACCCTGCAGGTGGAATGACCATTCGTCTGCGCGGTGTAAAATCCCTGCAAGGAAACTCAGATCCTCTTTACGTAATTGATGGCGTGATCGTGAGCAATTCAACAGTGAACGTATCGCAAACAGCACTTAACGGGCAGGTGGGCACTGAACAACTTGGAAACAACCGCCTTGCCGACCTGAACCCGAACGATATTGAAAGCATCAACATCATCAATGGCGCCGCTGCTGCTGCGCAGTACGGATCAAGAGCAGCTAACGGAGTTGTGCTCATCACGACCAAGAGAGGTAAGACCGGCGTTCCGGAAATTTCTTTTTCAAGCGCATTCAATGTTTTTGAATTAAGAAAGAAAGTACCCATCACGACCTACGGGCGACAGTTCGGCTTCGCAAACCTCAGGTTAAATACAATTGCCGGTCTGTCGGACGCTGCTCTTGCAACCTACACGCCGCAGGCAGGAGAAACATTCACTCCAATTACCAGAGACGGCGTGAAGACGAATTTAAGAAGTAACCTCGTGGATGTAACGCGATACGACTACCAGGATCAGATATTCCGCACCGGTTACGGAACAGACAACAACCTTTCCGTAAGCGGAGGTACCGAAAAAACAAAATACTTTTCCTCTTTTGCTTACTCAAATAACCAGGGAATTATTAGAGGCACCGACTTTGAGCGGTACAATTTCAGGGTGAGACTTGAGCAAACGCTCACGGATTGGGCAAAAATCAGCGCCGGAATTACTTACGCTAATTCATTCGCGAACGAGAAGGCAAACGGCAACGTATTTTACAGCCCCATCAACTCCATCAACATCACCAACAACATTTACGACATCCGGCAGCGGGATGCGAATGGAAATCTCCTTGGTGTCGAACCTTCACGCGTCAACCCATTGTCGACTATTGAAGACATGAACTTTACTCAACGCGTGAGCAGAACGGTGAACGACATCCAGCTCAATCTTACGCCAATCACCGGACTCGGTATTGATTGGATCATTGGGGTTGATAACTATTCGCAAATTGGCAAAGCGCTGATTGAACGTTATCCTTATGCTACACCTGCCTACGGTCTTCCTCCTGAGCGCTATCCCAATGGCTATGCAGCAACAGCGTCAAACTCTGTTCTGTTGCTTAACAGCGACTTGAATATATCCTATGAAAAGCAGCTGACAGATGACTTCAAACTAAATGCGATCGTTGGTGCAAACTATCAGTACCAGCGTGCCGAGTATCAACTCGCGACCGGGCAGACGCTGGCTCCCTTCATTGAAACCGTAAGCGGCGCGTCAACGAACATCACCGCCTCGTATAGTCTGGATCAATACAACCTTCGTGGATATTTTGGACAAGCTACGATTGGCTACAAAGAACTGGCTTACCTCACCGCAGCAATTCGCTCGGATCGTTCATCCAAATTTGCTTCTGATCAATCTAATCAAGTCTATCCAAAGTTGAGTGGAAGCTTCGTTCCCTCTGACCTGGCATTCTGGGAAAATAATCTGAACGAAAACATTTTCACTTCATTGAAGCTTCGCGCTTCATGGGGACAGGCAGGTAACTTTACCGGCATTGGCTCTTATGACCGATTCTGGCAATTCAATTCCGTAAACTACCTCGGCAGACCCACGTTGGTTCCAAGTGCGCAGCTTGCCAACAGCAATCTGAAACCGGAACGAATGAGTGAATTCGAGTACGGTCTTGATCTTTCATTACTGCGCAATAAAGTGACTCTTGGCGTGACGATGTATAACCAGCAGATTGAAGATTTAGTGGTCAATCGCAGCATCGCATCTTCCGAAGGTGGTACCAGCATTGTCAACAATGTTGGCGAGATGGAAAATAAGGGGCTGGAAATCATGCTAAACATCGCGCCCATTCAAACAAGTGACTTCTCCTGGGACATGACTTTCATTCACAGCAGAAACAGAAACAAGATCACACGACTTGGAACTCCGGCAATTGCAATCTCTACGGTTTCCGGATCACCGGTTTATCTCATCGAAGGAGCCCCTGCAAGTGTATTCTACGGTACTGCTTTTGCCCGCAACGAAGACGGGTCTCCTTTGTTAACTGAACTTGGATTATACCAAAGTGAAAAAGGGACACAGAGTTCATTGACACCGCTTCAATTCAGCCCGCAGCGGGATGCTGCAGGACAACCTACAGGGGCCAACATCCGGGCAATTATTGGCAACCCTAATCCTGACTTCACCGGATCGTTTGTGAACAACATCACATATAAGAATTTCGGCTTCAACTTTATGTTTGATTGGGTTCAGGGTGTTGAAGTATTTAATGCCGACAAGAGAACGCGTCAGGGTGTTGGAATCGGAGATTTTGCCGAAAAAGAATACCGCGGAGAAATTCCCAGAGGTTATATCTATGCGATGTACCTGACGGAAGAATGGAGAATCGATGATGGCTCCTTTGTTAAGCTCCGTGAAGTCGGACTCTCCTACAACTTCAACAAACTATTCAAGGGTGTGAACAGTGTGATCCTTTCCGTGTCGGGCAGAAATCTTTTCTCGTTTGACAACTACAGCGGATACGATCCGGAAACCAACTCCGGCGGAAACAGTGATATTGTTCGCGGCGTCGACTTTGGCAACGTTCCTGTACCAAGAAGCTACCGCGTTCAACTCGCCGTCAGATTCTAATGTTCAACAACAGACAATAATGCAATGAAAAAAATATTCACTTTAATACTAGGGTTCGTGTTTATCGCCGTGTCTTGCACGGATGAGTACGACAATCCGAGCACCGCGTCTGAAGACCAGGTTGTCAGTGACGTCAACGGTCTCATCTATCTTGTTAATGGATTGCAGTATAAATATTCTGTAACTCAACTTTCTCCTGGCTATACGGTTCCGTCTGCATCCGGATTATTGACCGGCGAGCTGACTGTTCTAAATGCTGGTAACACCAACGAGCTTCAATTGAGTCAGGGAGGAAATAGCATCCAGGGTAACAATTCAATTTTGACTAACCTTTGGAACCAGTCGAATCTGGTAAAGTCCAATGCTGATCTCATTCTTAAAAACTTGGGTATCGTTCAGGACCAGGGAACAAAGGGCGCGATTCAGGCTCATGCTTCCATCTTCAAAGCGCTTGCGCTGGGAAATCTTGCAATGTTCTGGGAGCAGGCGCCCATCGTTGTGGGTAAGAATGCAGATTTCGTATCACGGCAGGAAGTGCTTGGAGAGGCGATCATCGTTCTTGAAAGCGCGAGAACCGAACTCGCAAAAGCACCTGTGCCCGCGAGCTTCAGTGCATCGGTACCTACTGGTATTGATTATGTCAACACCATTAACGCGCTGATTGCACGCTATGCCTTAATGGCCGGAGACTATGATAAGGCGCTGACCGCAGCAAATCTGGTCTCTTTGTCCGCAACAGCAAGAATGAACCACGACGAGGTTGCCCCTAACGCACTGCACTTCTCCAGCTTTGCTGCAAGAAATAATACAGAGCCAGTAAACAATCAGTTCAGCCTTCCGGTTGCGCTTCAGACAAATCCGTCAGACAAGAGAATCAACTTCTTCTTCAGCAACACGGTCGGAGTTAACAGGGGCAAAGCCGGCTTCTTTGCCTCAAATGCAACAGCGGTGCCCATCTACAGACCAGGTGAAGTAATTCTCATCAAAGCTGAGGCACATGTGCGGAAGGCATCACCTGATCTCACAGCTGCAGTGACAGAATTGGATCGTGTGCTGACTAAAGCTCCGGGCGCTGATGCGCTTGGAATCGGGGCAGAACTGACTGCGTATTCAGGAGCTGCAACGGCGGATGCCATTCTGGAAGAAATTTATAAACAGCGTTGCATCGAACTTTACCTGAGTGGCCTTCGCTTCGACGACAGCCGGAGGTTTGGACGTCCGATCAGCGAAAGAGCTGGAAGAAACTTCCTGCCCTATCCGTTCTCTGAAAGAGATAACAATGTCAATACACCTCCCGATCCTGCCTTCTAATTAAATCAAAGCCGGGTTGTTAACAATCCGGCTTTTTTTTCGAACAATGAATTCAAACATCACACGACTTCATAAGATCGCGTCTGCAAAAAAAAGACGCATCATCGGATTAATGTCCGGTACCTCCATGGATGGTCTCGACGTCGCCTTGTGCGAGGTTCGCGGCAGTGGCTTAAACACAAAACTTGTTCTTGAAAAATTCAAGACAGTTTCCTACACCCCTGATGTGAAGGAGCGGATTTCTGAGGTCTTCGCAAAACCAGTTGTCGATTTTCAGAAACTTGCGATCCTCCACACCTGGATCGGCATGCTTCATGGAAAAATAGTTCTGAAGTGCCTTCAGCAATGGCGCATCAAACCCGAGACAGTTGATGTTGTTGCCTCGCATGGACAGACCGTTATGCACTCGCCGGCCTTCCTTCATCCGGAAGAAAAGATCAACGCAACGTTTCAGGCAGGTGATGGCGATCAGGTGGCTGCAATCACCGGCATCATCACCGTCAGCGATTTCCGGCAAAAACATATCGCACACGGAGGCGAGGGAGCTCCCCTTGCCGTCTATGGAGACTACCTGCTGCTTTCACATCAAAAAGAAAACAGAATTTTACTCAATATTGGAGGTATCGCCAACTTCACCTACCTGCCTGCCGGGAAAAATGCGGCGCAAGTATTTGTCACGGACACTGGCCCAGGCAATACCCTGATTGACCAGGCTGTGCGTCATTATTTTCCAGGTGTGTACTATGACCACGATGCCCAATATGCGGCTCAGGGATTAGTACATCAAAAGCTTTTGAGCCAGCTTAAAGCGGATGCGTTTTTTAAGCTCAAGTTTCCAAAGACTACCGGACCAGAACTATTTAATATGCAGTATGTCCAGCAAGCCATTAACAAGTCCGGGGCGAGAAAAATATCCCCCTATGACCTGCTCGCGACACTTACGAGATTCAGCGCGGAGACCATTGCAGAGGCCATTAAGCGAGCAACCAGGGGTACACATTTTGAAATCTACCTCAGCGGAGGCGGAGCTCATAATCCACTTCTTGTGGAGTGGCTGAATGAATTGCTGAAGCTAAAGGAGACCAGAACCACTTCGTCGCTGGGGGTTCATGGCGACGCGAAAGAAGCAATCTTGTTTGCCGTGCTCGCCAATGAAACAATTTCTGGTGGAAGCATTGATTTTGGAACCAGAGCAAAAATTCCATCCACGACCATGGGAAAAATATCCTTTCCAGACTAACTCATTTTAAAAGAAGGCAAAGCGCATGGAAAAAGAATTTGTGAACTATACTGAGCAGGCATCGCCTTACCGGCATTTGGAGAAGATGTCGATTCGCGAAACACTTGAGAACATCAACCGTGAGGACAAGAAGGTGCCACTTGCGGTGGAAAATTCACTGCCACAAATTGAAGCGCTGGCTCAGGCCATCACTGAAAAAATGGTTTCAGGTGGAAGGCTTTTTTACATTGGGGCGGGCACCAGTGGCCGCCTCGCCGTTGTGGATGCGAGTGAATGTCCGCCGACCTATGGAGTGCCTCATGAGCTTGTCGTAGGGATTATTGCCGGTAGCAGCACTGCGATCATGAAGGCGATCGAAAATGCAGAGGATGACGACCAACAGGGCTGGCGGGATCTTGAGGCGTATGCCGTTACTTCAAAAGATGTCGTCGTTGGAATAGCAGCCAGCGGAAGAACACCTTATGTGATCGGTGCACTACAAGCTTGCCGGCAACGCGACATCACTACTGGAAGTATATCATGTAATCAGAACACGCCATTGAGCGCATGTGCCGATTTTCCCGTTGGAATTATCGTCGGCCCGGAGTATGTCACAGGCAGCACGAGGATGAAAAGCGGAACCGCTCAAAAGCTTGTGCTCAATATGATTTCTACGTCTGTTATGATTCAGCTGGGAAGAGTTGAGGACAACAAAATGGTGAATATGCAATTGACAAATGAGAAGCTCGTTGATCGCGGCATTCGTATGCTGATGGAGAAATCCGGGATCCCGAGTTATCTTGTCGCGAAGGAATTGCTGATGAAGTATGGCTCAGTGAGTAAGGCCATGTCAAATCTGATGAACCAGCATCACTAATCCGTTTTTATGAGACTTTACTTGCTCTCCGTTGCGCTGATGCGTTGCTTGATCAGCTTTGGACAGCCCGTTATTGAATCAGAGACTGCCATTCACCGGGAGTTACGCGGTGTGTGGATTGCGACCGTTGCTAACATTGATTGGCCATCGTCGGGTGGTTTGTCCACGGAGGAGCAAAAGATCTCATACATCAGGATGCTGGATCATCATCGTTCTCTTGGTATCAACGCTGTCATGGTTCAGATTCGGCCTGCCGGAGACGCGTTTTATGACTCCAGTCTTGAACCATGGTCGTCATGGCTGACCGGAGAGCGGGGAAAAGGTCCATGGCCTTATTATGATCCGCTGCAGTTTATGATCGACGAGGCACATGAGCGGGGCATGGAGTTTCATGCATGGCTTAATCCATACCGTGCTTTTGTGAACTACGCCGACTCACTAGTTCCTCCAGACCATCTCATCCAAACAAAACGGGAATGGTTTGTCCAGTACGGAAAGAACTTATATTTCAATCCCGGTATCCCTTCCGTTCGGAGACATGTCGTGGATGTTGTCGGCGATATTACCTCGCGTTATGATATCGACGCCATCCATTTCGATGACTATTTTTATCCTTACAAAATACAGGGAGAAAATTTCGACGATCAAAAAGCATTTAATGAATTTAATCACGGGTTTGTTTCTGTTGATGATTGGCGAAGGAACAATATTAACCTGCTCATCAGAGAACTCTCTGATACGATTAAGAAAATCAAACCACATGTACAGTTTGGCATCAGTCCCTTTAGTGTGTGGAGAAACAAAACAAAAGATCCTGCTGGCTCTCCAACTAACGCTGGTCAGACGTGCTATGATGATCTCTATGCCGATATTTTGCTTTGGCTTCGCGAAGACCTGATTGACTATATCGCTCCGCAATTATATTTCAATCTCGGCCACGACAAAGTGGACTATGCAGCCACCCTGGACTGGTGGGTGGAGAACCGAAATGGAAAGATGTTGTTTGTCGGGCAGGGGGCGTATCGCATCAACGCCGAGGGCGTACCCGCCTGGCAGAATCCTTCGGAAATGATGAATCAGTTGAGATTGAATCAGCAATACAAGGACGTATCAGGAAGTATCTTCTTTAGTTCCAAATCGCTTATCAATAATCCCCTTGGCTTTGCCGATTCTTTGCGCGCTTCTTATGCCCAGCGTATCGTGCTGCAACCACAAGTTGTATCCACTGCAGATCCATTGAATCTCCCTGAGATTGTTCCTTCTGTTCACGCAGACCAGGTGATCGAACTTACCTGGAATCATCTTTCAAATGTAAATACGAGTAGCTCGACACCGTATGTTGTATTACGCGCTCCGTACTCGAAAAACAAGCTGGTCTTTGAAACGATCGGCGTGGTGGGAGCAAACCAACAGGCCGGTCATTCCATCTTATATCATTTCACCGACACCAACGTCAGGTACAAGCAAAAATATGTTTACTGTATCCTGCCTGTAGATCAATTTAAACGAGCAGGCGAGCCCACTGCAGGGGCAATGGTGCAAATGAAAAGACATGGATGGCGAAGCTCCATCATTCGCCTTGCCAAAGCTAAAAGCAAGACTACTTCAACACCACAATCGTAATACCATCGCCTCCACGCTCGACGTGTTCATCAGCAACAGAAGCGACCTCCTTATATTTCCTCAGTTGCTCGCGAATGACTTTACGCAACACACCTTCCCCTTTGCCGTGAAGGATGCGAAGCTCCGACTGACTCAACAGAATCGCAGTATCCATAAATTGCTCCACGAGGGGAATCACCTCTTCTACGCGCTTGCCTCTGACGTCAAGTGAGCTGCTGAAACGCGCCTGTTTTTCGTAAATATTTAGCCCGACGGAGCGAAGGCGTGTGCGAACTTCCCGATCAATTCCCCCGGTTGTTTTTTCAAGTTTAGTTACGTCAACCAATGATTTCAATTCACCGAATTGAACCATTGCCTGTTTGCCTTTCAGGCTGATAACGACGCCGCTCCCCTCCTGCCCGATTAACCTCACGCGGTCACCCTCTTCAATCACGTCTTTGGTTTTTGCAGCCGCCTGTGCCGACGGAACAACTTGCTGCTTGATCGTTTCCAGGCTCTTGCGCACGCGCAACGTTTCCTTCTTCTCGGCTTTATTTTCCCGGATGTGGCGAATGGTCTTTTCAATTTCCTTGTTGGTATTCTTCAACAACAAGGCTGCCTCTTCTTTTGCCTTGAGCAAAATATCTTTCTTCTTTGTCTCCAGCTCCTGGGAAAGATGCTGATATTTTGACAATGATTGTTTCAGTTCACTCTCCTGCTTTTCCAGGCGCTTCACTTTCTCGTTCAGTTCCTGACGCTCGCGTTCAAGATTGCGAACCAGTTTTTCAAACCCGGCGAGATCCTTCCCAACCAGTTGCTCGGCACGTTCCAGTGTCCGTCGCGGTAATCCAGTCTTCCGCGCTATCTCCAGGGCGAACGAGCTACCCGGCTTACCAATATCCAGCACAAAAAGCGGCACTAAATTCTTATCATCAAAACGCATTGCCGCATTGCGTATGCCCTGATGCTGTCCTGCATAAAGCTTCAGGTTGTAATAGTGGGTGGTGGCAACGCCCCACACCTTCTTATTCACCAGCTCATCGAGGACGGCTTCGGCAATGGAGCCACCGAAATTGGGATCAGTTCCTGAACCCAATTCATCCAGCAACACCAGACTACTGGCTCCCGCATGCTGAATAAAAGTATTCATGTTTCGCAGGTGGCTGCTGTACGTGCTCAAATCATTTTCGATGGACTGCTGGTCGCCGATATCCAGAAAGATCCCATGAAAAACGCCCACATGAGATCGTTCAGACAATGGAGCCAACAGGCCAGACTGCACCATATACTGCAACAAGCCCACGGTCTTCAAACAAACCGATTTTCCCACGGCATTTGGGCCCGAGACCAGCAGCATTCGATTGACGTCATCGAGATCGATATCGAGCGGCACGACCTCTCTCTTTCCCCGAAGACTGAGATATAAAAGGGGATGTCGGGCCTGGTACCAGGTGAGCCGGGGTTTGGTTTCGATAACCGGCATTTCGCCATTGACCTCTATCGCAAATCGTGCTTTTGCCCGTATGAAGTCGATCTGACCCAAAAATTGAAACGCATGGATTAAGTCGGGCAAATGCGCCCTGCAGACATCGGTCAGCGCGCGAAGAATGCGGATAATTTCTCTTTTCTCGGCGTGCTCCAAATCGCGAATCTCATTGTTGCTGTCGAGCATCTCTGCCGGCTCCATAAACACGGTTTGACCCGTGGCAGATTCATCCAGGATAAAACCCTTCAGCTTTCGTTTATGCTCCGCAAGAATGGGGATTACCAGCCTGCCGTCGCGAATGGTGGGCAATGCGCCCTCAGGCACCCACTTCTGCTCAACCGCCTGCCGGTACAGCTGATCCGTCAGCCGGCGCAAGCGGTTCTGCTCATCGCGCAATTTCTTTCGGATGCTATTTAATTCTGGCGAAGCTGAGTCCCGAACCAAACCCTTATCATCAATTTTATTGTGAACGGCATCGGGTACCGCGCTGGTGACCGAAAGACTGATTGCCAGGTTATGGAGCTCGGGATAAAGTTCGCGTTTAGCTGAAAGGAAAGTTCGCGCCTCGAGGATTGTTCCCAGCGCATAGGACAGACTGAGAAAATCAGGGGCATCCAGATAATCACCTTCGAGTGCAATTTTTGACAGCCACTCTTCCCCATCAAAATAATGCCTCGATGGAAAATTTTCACCCTTTTCCAAAATCAACCGAAACTCCAGGGTTTGCCGCAGCAACACCCGGATAAACGTTGGATCAGAGGAGAAACGCATCTGTGCCACACGCGACGCTCCCGCTTGAGACAAGCACATTGATTTCAGCTTTTCTCTGATTTGATCGAAGCCTAATTTCTCTTCAAAATTTTCCGGGTAAATCATGTTCGTCATCGGCCTTGGACACGCTGCTCCTGAAGCTGCAACGTATCAACCAGCGCGGAGTAAATAAGTTCCATTTCCTCCGGCCGATCCATGTAGAATTCGAAAGACTTTTTGAAAACAGAATCGGAATAACCAGCTTTTTCAAAGACCCTGCCTCTCCAGAGTTCAAAAATCTTAAGCGACGAGTCCCGCTGGATGGGAAGCGTATTCAGGCGTTCCTCTGCCTCGTATAATTCACGCAATACGGTCACCATCTGCGCGTGGGAAAGAATGTCCTTCGGTTTTTCCTTTTCCGCGCAGGCAAACAAGATTGAAGCGGTGGCCATGCACACCATCCAAAAAAATCTGACCTTTCCTCCTGACATTCGATTGTGCCGTTCCGACGTATTTTGGCGCAAATTACTCATAATTATCCTATTTTCGGGCCGTTAAAAACTGTGACTGCATTGACGTGAAGGAGATTCTAAAGAAACTCAGGCGATACGAAATCCAAATCCGCAAGGCCATCAACAGCCAGATGCAGGGCGATTTTCATTCCATTTTTAAGGGATCGGGCCTTGAATTTGACGACGTGCGGCCATATCAATACGGCGATGACATCCGAACCATTGACTGGAATGTGTCGGCCAAAGGCCACGGCACTTTCGTAAAAACGTTTCGTGAAGAAAAAGAACAGACGGTATTTTTCATCCTGGATGTGTCGGCATCTGAAAATATTGGCTCGACCGGCAGAACAAAAGCGGATGTGGCTAAAGAAGTTTGTGGTGTACTCGCCCTGTCTGCCGTCAAGGAGTCAAGTCATGTTGGTTTAATTTGCTACTCTGATATCAAGGAAAAGTACTTGCGACCGACGAAAGGACAATCTCAGGCCTATCAGGTTATTAATGCGTTGGCGCAGCTGAGGCCAAAGTCGCCGCGTACAAATATCAGCAAGGCCATTGCCTTTGCATTGAACACCATGAAACGCCGCAGCGTGGTTATTCTGATATCTGACTTCATCGATGAAGGTTATTTTGATAACCTGAAGTCGCTCGCCCGACGCCATGACCTGATTGTTATTCATGTCAGCGACAAGCGCGAAGCGGGGCTGCCCAAACTTGGTATCGTTCCGGTTATTGATGAAGAGACTGGAAAAACACTTTGGATCAATACGTCCTTTGGTTCATTCCGGGACACGTTGACCAGACATTTCAAGGAACGAAAGGACGACCTGGCTGCATTCAGCCGAAAACATCAAATCAATTATCTCGCGCTCGACACCGAGCAAGACTATGTACCTCAGCTGTTGAGGTTGTTTAAAGTGAGAAACAAATCGCTGAAGACTTCATGAGACGCGTGTTGACTGACTACCTGTACACCAGGAAGATGGTTACGGTTGCGCTGATGATGATCGCGCAAACCGGTTTCGCTCAAAACGTGACCATCCAAAGTGGTTTTCTTTCCGACAGCATCAAGATTGGAGAAGAGACGGGATTTTATGTGACGGTACGATACCCGGCTTCCAATCAGGTACTGTTTCCCGACTCGGCGCATGCGTTTAGTCCATTTGAATTCGTCCGAAGAAAATATGCAGCGACAAAGACCACCGATGGCGTTAGTGTGGACAGCGCTGTATATATCCTGACGACATTTGAAATCGACCGGGTGCAAAGACTTCAATTACCCATATACGAACTGGTCGCAGGAGATTGTACACGTTGGCAAACCCTGCCCGACTCGTTGCTGATCACGCAACTTGTGGCAGAAGTACCTGATTCAGTCTCCACAGAAAAACTTCCGCTTCGACGAAACACCACCTACGAGAAAGTGCGTCAGCAGTTTAATGTGATTGTTGCGTCGATCGTGGCGGGAATTATTATACTCGTCCTGATTATCGTTTGGATAGTTTTCGGGAAGAAAATCAGAAACTGGTTTGTTGCGCGGCGACTCACTCGCCGGCACCAGGAATTTATCCGCGCATTTGATGAACGCATCCAGAAGCATCAGGAGCTGAAAAGTGCGGGCAGCATAGAAACCGCCGTTCTCGTATGGAAAAAATATCTGGAGCAAATGATGGACGTTCCCTTTACGAAAATGACAACCCGGGAAACACTGTATCACTTCCCGGAGCATCACCTGGAGGAGCCGATGAAGACGATTGACCGTGGTATATATGGATACCCCGAGGATGTATCCCAACAGCTTCGTTTACTTCGACAAAGTGCTGAAGGCGAATTCACGAAACGATTAAAGGAGGTGCAGCATGGAAGATAATTTTTCAGAGCCCTGGTACTCACCCGACTGGTTCACACCGTCAACCTTTAAAAGCTTCAACTGGGAACAGGAGTTTTTTCTCGTGCTGCTGGCGGCTTTGCCCTTTTACTTTATTGTCCGCTGGCTGTTGCGTTATCTGTTCACGCCCAAACTGCACGTGGCCTTAACCGTTCGTGATTTGAGGAGTTCACCTTCCCACATTCTGCGTTTTATACCTGAAGTATTATTGATGATCGTTTTTGCACTGCTGGTTGTTGCCTTGGCTCGTCCGCAGCGCACCAATGAAAAAGTGGAACAATGGACAGAAGGAATCGACATCATGATCGCGCTGGACATTTCCGAGTCAATGGCCATCGAAGATTTTCAGCCCAACCGGTTACAGGCGGCAAAGCAAGTAGCACTTGATTTTATAGGAGGTCGTTTTCAGGATCGCATCGGCATGGTGGTTTTCTCGGGCGATGCTTTTTCTCTCGCGCCTTTGACCACCGACTACGAATTGCTCCGCTCATACATCAAGGATATTAACTTTGAAATGATTGAAACCAAGGGTACTGCCATTGGTAGTGCACTGGGTGTTGTCATCAACCGCATGCGTGAGTCTGAATCAAAATCAAAAGTATGTATTTTGCTAAGTGATGGTGACAGTAACGCGGGTAATATCGATCCCATCACTGCCGCCGAACTTGCTTCTGCATACGGAATAAAGATCTATACCATCATCGTTGGGAAGGAAGGCCTTGTACCCTTTGGGCAAGACTTCTTCGGGAAACCTCAGATGATTGAAAGTTCAGTAGACGAGAGAGCCATGCGAAAGATCGCGGATATTGGAGGAGGTAAATTTTTCCGGGCAACTGACAATAGTGCGCTCGCCGATGTCTTCAAACAAATTGATCAGTTTGAAAAAGCAGAGATCAAAGAAACGCGATTCAAAGACACGTCAGATTATTATTACATCTACCTGCGTTGGGCAGTTGCTATCTTTATCTCGTGGCTTTTGCTGAAAAGCTCCTTCATGAGCAACGTGCTTCAGGATTAATCAGAATCCGTGAAGTGTTTTTCCCATCCATAACAGCTTAAGTCCGAAGGCCAGCATGGCGAGGCCTACGATAAGATTCAGCGTTTGAATGACCTGAGGTGTGATCACTTTCCGCAGCCTGTCAGCCAATTTCGCCTTTAACAAGTCGGTGAGGAAAACAGTGGCTACGATTGCCGAGAAAAACGGGACCGCCTGACGGGGACTCACATAACCAAATTCACCGGTTGCCGCGCTGATCATACCCAACCAGAAAATCAGAACCATGGGACTGAGGCCATTGATGATAAATCCTTTCATGAACAAGCGAAACGGAGAACGGGTCTGCACCTTTTCAGGGTCGTACGTGACCAATTTTTTACGCTTAATGAAGAGGTAATAGAATCCGAACATGAGCAGTACGCCCCCGCCGACAAATGCCAGATACTCCTGAACATCGTCCTGAATAAAAATCTGATGAAGTCCGAGATAACAAATGGTGATGTACAGTGCGTCGCTCAGGGATATTCCTGCCGCAACAAAAAATCCGCTCCAGAATCCGCGCTCAATGCTGGTCTGAATCAACGTGAAGAACACCGGACCGATCAGGAAGGCCAGCACAATGCCGGAGAAAACGCCGTTAATTACTGCCTCCATCTAGCCCTGGCGTTGCAAAAAGTTTTTCCATTCTTCCAGCTGAACTTTTTTCAGTACGCGTGGAAATTTATTCTGCCCTCCTACTTTTCCTTTTTCCTCCATCCATTCGTAAAAACGTTTCACTGGAAGCACTTCAACAATAACATCCTTCAAGGCTGCGCTGCGTTCAACGGCATAATCATCATTCAGCACTTTCAGATGGCCGTCCAGTTTTTCTTTCACCACCGCCGCGTCGACTGAATCGTCCGTTCCGATATACCAGTGGTGTGCAAAAAGATTATCATGAGGAATTCCCGCGACGGTAAACTCCTGAATTGAAATATTGAGATCGTTGCTGACCAGTTCAATCGCTTTGTTCATGTTGTCAACAGAGAGGTGTTCTCCGCACAGGCTGAGGAAGTGTTTCGTACGGCCTGTGATGACGATTTCAGCTTCTTCCAGCGACGTAAACTTTATGACGTCACCAATGAGATAGCGCCACGCACCTGCACAGCTTGACAACAGGATCGCATATTCCTTTCCTTCCTCTACTTCATCGATAAACAAAGTTTCCGCATCCGGTTTAATCTCACCGTTCGCGTCAAAGTTTTTGTCTTCAAAAGGCACGAACTCGTAGAATATTCCATTATTCAAAACCAGACGCATAGACCTTCGGTTGGGATAAGCCTGAAACGCAATAAATCCTTCCGAAGCGAGGTATGTCTCAATGTAGTAAATAGGTCTGCCCAACAATTTTTCAAATCCTTTTCTATATGGATCGAACGACACGCCGCCATGCACATACACCATGAGGTTCGGCCATATTTCATGGATGTTCGTTGCATTGTGAAACTTCAGAATCTTTTCAATCAGAATCTGAATCCACGCCGGAACACCCACAATAATTCCAATATCCCAGTCCTTTGCTTTCGCCGCGATCTCGTCCAGCTTCACGTCCCAGTTTTTTGTTTTTGCAATGCGTTTCCCTGGTTTGTAGAAGTGCTGGAACCAGAAAGGAAGTCTGGCAGCCTGAATTCCACTCAAGTCACCTTCAAAGAAACTTCCGCGCTTGTTGAGGTGGGTACTTCCGCCAAGCATCAAAATTCCAGATGTAAACAGCTCCGGCTTCAAATCGTATTTGGACAACGTAAGAATCTGGCGCACACTTGTTTTTTGAATGGCCTTCGTCATCTCCTTCGTTACAGGAATGTATTTTGACGACGCCTCGGATGTACCGCTGCTTAACGCAAAATACTTGACCCGGCCCGGCCAGCAGATGTGCTTGACACCCTTTTGCGCCAGCTTCCACCAATCGTTGTAAATCTTGTTATAGGTGTGTATCGGAACCCGCTTCTTGTATTGCTGATAGAACTCCTTGTCGCCCTTACGGAAACTGGCCAACACTTCCGAGAAGTTGTAGTATTTCCCAAACTCGGTCAGCGATGCCTCCATCAGCAGCTCTTTCAGTGCTTTTTTCTGCAATTCTGCCGGAGCTGTGTATTCCTGCTCCAGCATCTCGCGAATGCGAATTCCTTTCTTGAGAAGATTTCCGATGATGGCCATTATCGTTTCCTTTAACCAGGGCTAAAAATAGGCATCATCACAACGAAGAGCAAACCAACCGGGCGAAAGGCGGCTGACCCGCTTTTGAGAATCGGGGAAAATTGATCCGGACAGCGCGTTCCTTCGCTTATATTGCAGCCTTTCAATCCAAACAGTACATGAACGCTGCAGAACAGTTGAATCAGGTGAGGAAGACCATTCCAGATCATTGTACACTCATCGCGGTGAGCAAGACACATCCGGTGGAAAAAATCACGGAAGTGTATGCGGCGGGCCAGCGGGTCTTTGGCGAAAATAAAGTTCAGGAATTGGTTCAGAAAGCTGCCGTTTTGCCGCCGGATATTGAATGGCATCTCATTGGCCATCTTCAGACCAATAAGGTGAAGCAGATCGTGGGCGTGGCGAGCCTTATTCACTCCATTGACAGCCTTCGGCTGCTGGAAGAAGTGGAGAAGCAGGCCGCGAAGAAAAGCATTACGGTACGTTGTCTACTTCAGGTGCATATCGCCAAAGAAGAAACCAAATTTGGATTCTCAATCGAGGAAATTCAGAATCTCCTCATTGCGGAAGTTTTGGATCGGCTGCCCCACATTGAAATTGCAGGCCTGATGGGAATGGCTACCCTGACAGAAAATCAAGATCAAATCCGGGCGGAATTTCGCTCCCTGCGCCAGTTGTTCACTTTGCTTGGACAGACCGTACGTCACCCACGTGTGAAGATGAAGGAACTGTCGATGGGCATGAGCAGTGATTATCCACTCGCTATTGAGGAAGGCAGCACCATGGTCCGCATTGGCTCGGCCATTTTTGGTTCAAGGAACTATTCAGCAAGCAATACGGAATCATGAATCAGAAAAGTACACTTACCGCCGGGGTGATTCTCGCTGGGACGGCTGTTGCCCTCGGTGCCTTCGGCGCACACGCACTTAAAGAATTACTGGAAAAACTCGGCCGCACCGAGACGTTTGAACTTGCCGTCCGCTATCAGTTCTATCATGCACTGGCGCTGCTCGCGGTCGGGTTGATGAGGCAATCGACCCCATCCAAGAAGCTGGGTATCGCGGCCGTGCTCTTCATCTTCGGTATTCTGTTTTTTAGCGGAAGCCTTTACGTGCTCTCGCTATCAGGCCAGCGAATTCTGGGTGCCATCACACCCATTGGCGGCGTGTTGTTTATGGCTGGGTGGGCAATGATGCTCCTTGCCATTTGGGAGCGCGAGAAATAAAAAAAAGGCCGCTCCAATCGAAGCAGCCTTTGTTATCAGAAATAGAAAAACCTTACTGTGGGCGTTTTTCTAAAACATTCGTTGTAAACGTTACCTGTGTTCCATCCGGATTTACCGCATTAGAGACGATGGTCACCGGCTTGCTTTGCTTGCCCATTTTTCCTGTGCTGTCAAAAGCAATTGTTAATTGTCCTTTTCCTCCAGGGGGAATTGGATCGCGCGGCCATCCTTTCGGAGTCGTGCATCCGCAACTTACCTGAACGTTGGTGATCAAAAGTGGCTCATTTCCAGTGTTGGTGAAGTAAAACGTGTGTTCCACGCGATCGCCCTGCTGAATGTCACCGAAGTCGTGGGTTTTCTTGTCAAAAGTGATGACGGGACCGCTCACTTTCGTTGTCTGGGCCACCGCACCGAAGGTGATAAACAGCGCCAGAGCCAGAAATACGTATTGTTTCATGGATATTGATTATTTAGAACGTTGCTATTTTCTGCAATTATTGTACAAATTTAAACGAACAACCGGAAACACGGTAATCTTTAACAAGTCGTTAACGCGGCGAGTATCGGAAAATGATACCAGCCGGAAGGCAACGGTAACCCGATGAAAGAAAAAATCAAAGAAATATACGGTGAGCGGGTGCGTGTAAGGGCCGTTGGCCTTTGCCGGGATGAACAAGGCAGATTCCTGCTTGTCAATCACGCCGGTTTGACAGAGGGCGACTTCTGGGCACCGCCTGGAGGAGGCGTTGATTTCGGGGAACCCATGGAGGCTGTCCTGATCAGAGAGTTTCAGGAAGAAACCGGGCTTCAGATTTCGGCAGGGAAATTTCTTTTCGGGTGCGAGGTAATCCGGCCCCCACTTCATGCCGTCGAGCTGTTCTTTGAGGTGCGGATAGAGGGCGGGGAACTGCAGGTAGGACACGACCCGGAATTGAACATCATACAAGGCGTTGCCTTTAAGTCATGGCCGGAAATCACGGCATTGGGCAGCAAACATTGCCACGGTATTTTTTCAATTGTTCAGCACCCTGAGGAACTTTACCGGATGACTGGGATTCAAAGACTATAGCCTCAAAATTTCAATTCCAGCGTATTCTTTTCTATTATTGTACCTGGCAGGAACCTCAAAAACAACCACTTTGCAGACAGCAGCCCTCAACTACAAGCTGATAAAAAAGATTAAGGACGATCGGTTCGACGAAGATAAAATCCATCAGTACGATCTCCTCGTCAATATTGGCACCAGGGATCTTCAGGTGGGCGTTCTCGATACGCTTGACAAGAAGATGCTTTTGCTGGAGGACTATGTGTTCCCTGCCTTGTCATCGCACGAACAACTCATTCAGGTTCTCAGACAACTTTTTGACGAACACGCCGTGCTGCAGGCTGCATTCTGGAACTCCATCAGGGTCAGTATTAAGAATAGTAAATTCGTTCAGGTACCCAAGGCGCTCTTCGTTGAGGAGGCAGCGCACGAATACCTCAAATACAACGCGCGGATAGACGCGGATGAAGAAGTGTTGAAGGTTGACAATCCGGCTGCGAAAGCGGTCACCGTCTTCGCGCTTCACCGGGACATCAAAACATGGATTGTCAATGTGTATCCCAACCGTGAAATAATTTTCGAACACCAGTCCGCAGCGCTTATTGAAGGCGTGATGGATTTTGCCAAAAACCGCAAAGACGAATTTTTATACATCTACGTCGACCGTTTTAAGTTGCACATTCTTGCGTGCAGAGATGGCAAGTTGTTATACTATAATCAGTTCATCATCCGTCAGTTCAGCGACTACGTGAAATATATCATGCTGGTGCTTAAATCGCTCGGAATGAACCAGGAGTCGAGTCAGGTGATGTTGTGGGGTTATATTGGAAAGAACTCGCCTCACTACCATGAGTTTTACAAGTACATCAGCAATGTCGTTTTTGGTGAACGTCCTTCTGTTGTATCATTCGGATATTTATTCGATGAGGTCCAGGAACATCACTTCTTTGATTTGTACAGCATGTATCTGATTGGCCAGAAATGACACCTGAAAAAAAGATAGCCTTATTCCCTGGATCGTTTGATCCCTTCACAAAAGGTCACGAAGATATTGTTAAACGCGGTCTTCAATTATTTGATGAGATCGTTATTGCGATCGGGTATAACAGTCAGAAGAGCAATCGCTACTTTCCGATAGACACCATGGTTGAGCGGATCCGTCACACCTTTCGCAACTATCCAAATATCTCAGTGACGACCTATGCCGAACTCACCGCAGAACTGGCGAAGAAGCACAATGCGAAATTTTTACTAAGAGGAATAAGAAACACAACCGACTTCGAATACGAAAACAGCATTTCACAGATTAACCGGAAACTATATCACGATCTGGAGTCTGTGTTTTTAATTACATCGCCGCAGTTTGCCTGGATTAGTTCATCGATAATCAGGGAAGTACACCGCTACAATGGGGACATTGCTGATTTTCTTCCATATGAAATCTGATTACACAGACTTCATTTCCTGCTTGTTGTAATAGCACTCGAAGACGTAGCGAATCGATTTATAGGAATGCTCAAGCGCGTGGTAAACTTCTTTGCTGCTCATCCAGCGGGTCTCCTCAATATCCTCTTCCAGGGCGGGCCGCATCCGGCTGTCGTCGGTGCAATCCATCACATACCACCGCGTCTTCTTGAGCATCGCGTGTTTGTTCATGGTGTAGGTGTGCCAGGTGGTACACACTTTCTTGCCCAGCTTCACGTCAATGTTACATTCTTCCTGAACTTCGCGGACCGCAGTCTGCTTAAATTTCTCATTCTTCTCTTTTTTGCCTTTCGGCAAATCCCACTTCTTCATTCGGTAAATCATCAGGAACTTATCTTTCTTACGGATGAGTCCCCCTGCTGCCTTCACCACTTTAAACCTGCTCTTCAGAAAAGATTTGATGCCTGAATAGTTCAGCACGGTGATGCTCAGAGACAACAGATTGATGGGCACTTTGGAATTGAGAAAGGACAAGATGACGTCAAAATCATTTTCGCTGACATTCATAATCCAGACGTGGTGAATCATCTTGGCCGGTGTAATCGGTTCGACGGATGCATCGATGGTGTTGTTGATACGGCCGGCGTCGGGCTGCTCATCAGCCTTGAAAATGGTGACCGGAATGTCGTTAATAAAAATGATCATCAGACACCTGCTTGGATGTGTTGCAAAAGAATAAATTTCCGGCAAGGTCACAAGCCTTTCACAGTTTTCCGTTAAAATAATTCTGTCGCGCGCTCGGTAGGCATCTTTCTGCCTTCTCAATTTATCTATAATTTTGGCCATGCCTGTTATCCAGATTCAACAACACACGGCCGGACCGGTAGCTCAAATGCTGCTGAAGATTCAAGCCATTCGACTAAGCCCACAAAAACCGTTTACATGGAGTTCTGGCTGGAAATCGCCCATCTACTGCGATAACCGGCTCTCCCTTTCGTTTCCCGACGTACGGACGAAAATTAAGGAGGCACTTGTTGAAGCGGTGCGCAGTCACTTCCCCGGCGCAGAATCGATTGCGGGGGTCGCAACAGCAGGAATCCCTCAGGGCGCACTGGTCGCCGACGTCATGAATTTGCCTTTTGTGTATGTTCGTCCAAAACCAAAAGACCACGGCATGGAAAACCTCATTGAGGGCCGTGTCACCAAAGGACAAAAAGTGGTCGTTGTGGAAGACCTCGTGAGCACGGGGGGCAGTTCCCTGAAAGCAGTGGAAGCCCTGCGCAAAGAGGGGGTTGAAGTTCTAGGGATGGTTTCTGTTTTTCATTATGGATTTGACGTCGCCGACAAAAACTTTGAGCACGCGGGCGTGACGCTGGTGAGCCTGAGTGACTACAGCCATATGCTGACTGAAGCCCTGAGTTCGAAATACATTGACGACCAACAGCTTGTTTCACTGAAAGCGTGGCGCGTGGATCCCGCGAACTGGTCGAGGTAAATACGCCGTTTGCAAGGGTTCCAGCCATTTAATAGATTTACGATAATTACAAGCTCCTGCTATGCAAGATATCCCCAAAAAGGTCACTGAAATTCTTAAGGATAAATTAGGAATCGCTGAATCGGAAATAACACCCGATGCAAATTTCGTGAAAGACCTTGGTATTGATTCGCTCGATTACGCCGAGATCGTGATGGAATTTGAACAGACCTTTGACATTCGCATACCCGACGATGATGCAGAAAAGCTTCAGACGTTCGGTCAGGCAGTCAAATACATTCAGGAGAAAATCAACCGGTAGGTTTCTGCTCGGCTTCAAAGTAACTCCACAGTCGCCGGGCCCGCGACAGTAAATCTTTTGATATTGGCTTGGCCAGATTTTTACTTGAGACCGGGCTCATCATCCATCCGCTCCGTTCAGCATCCCAGAAAACAATGTATCGGTCGGTGCCAATCATCAGCACATCCATGTCGTAAATTTCCTCTTCATTTTGGTCGTACATGCCGGTGAATTGGAGAAGAATGTGATTCTTTTTCACAAGTTCACCCCGCTGACACTCGATAGAATTGAGTCGCATGAGTAACTTTGTTTCCTTATTCCATGCCTTGAACATGATCTTGCGTGCTGCGTGAAACTCCATGAGCGAGCATTTAATACCAGAAGAGTGACAAATAAAAGTAACAAGGTATTATTTATCATCAACAAATACTCGGGCGGAGGGTACCAGCCAGAAGTCGAGGGGCGCATTGTTGATGCCTGCCAGCGCCTGGGACTGGAATGTGTCATTGAATTTACAAAGGCAAGAGGCCACGCGACCGAGCTGGCCCGTGATGCATCCCTCAGTAACGGATTTGAGATGGTGGTTGCCGTTGGCGGCGATGGAACAGTCAATGAGACCGCTGCAGGCCTGCTACACTCGGAGACGGCTATGGGAATTATTCCGAAGGGATCAGGTAACGGACTCGCACGCCATTTGGGAATTCCCATGAACTTCCAGGACGCCATTGAAAGTCTTTTCCAGTCGGAGAAATTAAAAATGGACTCGTTTACCGTAAATGGAAAACTATCGCTCAACGTGTCGGGTATCGGGTTCGACGGGCACGTGGCCAATCTCTTTGCCTCCGATAAAAAACGAGGACTTCAGGGCTACATCAAATACACCGTTGGTGAATTCTTTAACTTCCCGGAATTCGAGGCGGAGGTGGAAAACAACGGAGTCACTACGCGCAGAAAGGCATTTATCATTGCCATCGCCAACTCGTCGCAATACGGCAACAATGCGCGCATCGCACCGGAGGCGTCTGTTTCCGATGGAATCCTGCACATCACATTTCTTCACAAAGTACCCATTTATCGCCTCGACTTTGTCTATGCGCTTTTTGCAGGTACGGTCACGAAAACTTCACATTGCGCGACGATGGAAACCCAAAACATGATCATCAGGACGCCTTATCCCGTGGCGCATCACATTGACGGGGAGCCTTGTGGTCTTGCAACTACTTTCGACATCCGAATCAATCCGGCCTCCCTGTGGATGTGCTCCCCCACTCCGTCCGCGAAACGTTAGCGCCACTCGCCAGTCCATTCTTACCCTTCCTAAAATTCAATTACTCCGCAGGAAATCTTTAGGGACGGTTTTACGTACAAGCAGACAAACCAATCTTTCAATACCATGAAAAAATTTCTTTTTTTGATGTTGATGGTTGTCGCCTATTCCGCAAGTGCACAACGCATCACACTTCCTCCCAGCGGTGACAATCAGAAAGCATCTGTGACGCAATATATCGGCCCGGTCCAGGTAACCATTCATTACAGCAGCCCGAATGTTCAGGCTCCCAATGGCGAAGACCGCACCGGAAAAATATGGGGTCAGCTTGTTCATTACGGCTTCATCGATCAGGGGTTTGGAACGTCCAAGGCGGCTCCGTGGAGAGCAGGCGCGAATGAAAATACAACCATTACATTTTCGCATGATGTGCGCATATTCGGAAAAGACCTGAAGGCAGGCACTTACGGCTTGTTCCTTGATGTTGAAAAAGAAGGGAACTGGAATTGGATATTTTCCAGGAATCATGAGAGTTGGGGAAGCTACTTCTACGATCCGAAAGAAGATGCCTTGCGTGTACCCGTTCAGCCCGTCGACGCTCCCTTTACCGAATACCTTACTTATGGATTTGATGACCGCGAACCAGCCTCTGCGACAGCGTATCTCCAGTGGGAGAAAAAGAAAATCCCCATGAAGATTGAAGTTGCCGATATCAATGGCACCTATGTTTCAATCATCCGAAACGAACTCCGCAATGATAAAGGGTTTGACTACAGAAGCTTTATGGCGGCTGCGCAATTCTGCGTGCAAAATAAAATCAATCTCGAAGAAGCATTGGTGTGGGCAGATAATGCAGTGAGCATGCCCTTCTTTGGCCGCGAAGATTTTGAAACGCTGCAAACAAAGGCTATGGTGCTGCAAGCATTAAACCGGGGCAGCGAAGCCGATGCGATCATGGACAAAGCCATCAACCACCCTACCGCTACCACTCAGGCTGTTCACCAGTATGGTCGCATGCTCCTGGGACAAGGAAAAAAAGAGAAAGCACTTGAAGTATTTAAGCTGAATGCGAAGCGTCACCCGGAGGAAAAGTTCACGACATTCGTCGGACTTGCAAGGGGATATACGGCAGTGGGAGATAAAAAGAATGCCATTAAGAACTGGGAAATTGCCATCAAGAATATTCCTGCCGAGCAGAAACAATTTCAATCACAATACGAAGGTGAATTGAAGAAATTGAAAGAATCCAAGTAGTTCAATTAACCTATTAAAAAATAAAAAAGACAAGGAGCGTAAACTTCTTGTCTTTTTTATTTTCTAATTAATTTATCAAACCTGCTGAATCCTGTTACACGCGAGGCAATGAATACTTGTTGTGGTATGCTGGTGTAATTAATTTATTGGCATCTTCCTCAGAAAATTTATTCTTCGACTCATCCCAGTGAACAATCTTCCCGGTCTTGAAGCTGATGTTTCCCATCTGGCAAACCTTAGCGACATGTGCTCCGGCTTCTATGCCGCAAGTGAGTTGATCAAATTTTCGGGACTTCACGACGTCGACGAAGTTACGGGTGTGTGCATCGAGTCCGGAACCTTTGTTTGGCTGAAATGGAATACTCTCCATCCTCTTCTCGTCGGCCATTACTTCCCAGCCACCGCGATCAAGCACCAGCGTTCCATTATTACCGATGAAAGCAATTCCATGATCCCGCTTGTAGTTACCATTGCTAATCCCCTGCGCATGCTCCCAGAGCATCGTGAAATTACCGAAGTCGTAGATGGTCGCCAGCGTATCCGGTGTTTCGTTTCCACCATTCGGATATGCATACTTACCACCTGACGCATATACCGATTTCGGAAGCGGTGCATTCATACCCAACAAAACATAATCAACAAGATGGACACCCCAATCTGTCATTAACCCTCCCGCATAATCCCAAAACCAACGGAAGTTAAAATGAAACCTGTTTTCATTAAACGGTCTTAACGGCGCTGGCCCCAACCACATGTTATAGTCGACTCCCGCTGGAGCAGGGCTGTCCGGTTTTGCAGGAATATCTTTCATCCAACCCATATATGCCCATGCTTTAACTGTTCTGATTTGTCCAAGCTGGCCGCTCCGGAGGAAATTCAGCGCATCAACGAAATGGGGCATACTGCGTTGCCATTGCCCAACCTGCACGGCCCGTTGATATTTTTTTTGTGCTGCAACCATCACCTGACATTCCGCTATGGAATTTCCAATAGGTTTCTCCACATACACGTCTTTGCCTGCAGCACATGCTTCCACCATTTGCAGACAATGCCAATGGTCGGGTGTACCAATAATCACAACATCCACATCTTTATTCTCCAGCAGCCGGCGATAATCCTTATAGGTCTTTACCTGCTTACCCGCATCACCGAGTTCCTTCATGCGCTTAGCCATCACGTTGTCATCGACATCGCACAGCGCTGCCAGTTCCACTTCAGGCATTTTCAGGAAGGAAGTCAGGTCCGACCACCCCATGCCATTGATACCAATAACGCCGACGCGGATTCGATCCGCCGCAGGGATGGTGTTTGATGCTTTTGCAAGCAACGAGATTGGCGTTGAAGTAATGATACCCGCTCCGGCAAGACCCAGTGCAGAGGCAGAAATAAATTTTCGACGGGAATAATTCATATCATTCGGTTTGGATGAATCCGAATTTAATGAATAAGAAATACTTTAATCGTTTTTTTTAAGCCACGAGGTAGTGACTTCGTTGAGCACCCTCACTTTTTCCGCAAAATCTCCCGTGATGCGGGTGCGTATTTGTTGCATGTTGTTGAGCAGCTCTTCCGTGTTATCCGGGATGGCTGCTTCGAGCATCTCCCGCAGCCGCTTGGCTATGGTCGGCGATTTGCCATTGGTGGAGATGCCAATCTTCACACTTCCTTTATTGACCACACTGCCCAGATAAAAATCACACAACGCGGGTGTATCTGCAACGTTTACCAGAAGACGTCGCTGTTTGCAAAGGGTGCGGATATGCTCATGGAGCAACCTGTCATCTGTTGCCAGGATCACCAGATCGCAATCGTCCAAATCAGAATCCCGAAACTTTCGTTCAATCAAACGAACACGCCCGTGCCGCGCAGCCAATTCGATGAGGTCGGGCAAGAATCTATCCGCCACAACCGTGACCATCGCTGCGGGTGAATTACGAAGAATGGCTTCGAGCTTTTCCAGCCCAACATTACCTCCACCGACGAGAAGGAGACTCAGCGTTTCCAGTTTGAGGAAAACAGGAAAAAGCGGATTGCTCTCTTCACGCGACAGCATGCAGTGCAAGTTGAGATTGAACTTCCTTCCAGCGGTTGCGTTGTGCGACAACCTCACCAACAACAATAATGGATGGTCCCGAAATAGATTCAGCACGAATTGCAGCGCTGATATTCGAAACTTCTCCTACAAAGATCTTTTGATCATGTCGCGTTCCGTTTTCTACAACGGCCACCGGAGTTTTGCCTTTCCCATAGAGAGCGAACGTATGCATAATCTCTTCCAGCTTATGCAGGCCCATGAGAATGATCACGGTTGCAGAAGATTGCGCCGCGAGGCGGAGATCATTTGAAACAGTTCCTGATTTCGTGGTTCCTGTGACGACCCAAAAACTTTCACTCACTCCCCGTGCTGTTAATGGAATATTGGCTGCCGCAGGCACGGATAACGCACTGGATATTCCCGGAACAATTTCGGTGGGTATTCCATGCTTACCCGCAGCCTCAAGCTCCTCCTGCGCACGACCAAATACAAGCGGATCGCCTCCCTTCAGGCGGACCACGTGCCCATACAGAAAAGCACTCTCTACAATCAGATCATTAATTCTGTCCTGAGACAATGAATGCTTGCCGGCACGCTTTCCCACCGGGACGGATGGCGTTTGCTCAGGAATAAACGCCAGTATTTCTTCAGAGACGAGCGCATCATACAACACAATGTCAGCAGACTTCAGTGCACGAATGGCCTTCAGCGTGATGAGGTCAGGATCACCCGGACCAGCGCCAACAAGTGTGAGGCGGGGTTGCTTATTTAATCTTCGGGTCTTTCTCATACAGCGATAAGTTTGCGTGACTCACTCCGGTATTCAAAAACCTCATCGAGGAAACGTGTAGCCCGACCGTAGTATGAATCGAAGAACTCTTTAGATGGTTCTTGTTTATTCATTCGCAGCACCCATTCCTGAAAGTTGTCACCGAAGGGTAGAACGCCTGTATCCACAAAATGAGTCTGATAATCTTTCAATGTAGCCACCTGCGTACTGGGTTTCACGTCACGCGTCAGCAACAAGGCCTTGGCGGTGTTGATGTACATGCTGTACACGTGGTAAATCGCGTCCGCATAGGAACCACTGGCTGCCGACTCATTCGCCCACGCAAGTTTTTCTTCAGACTCATACAGAAGTGTGGAGATCAAATCAATCATTACACCAGCGCATTCACCGACGGCCGTGTGTAAGACGAAATTATTGTCTTGTCCCCAATCAATGTATTCCACCGGAGAAACAGTAGTGACATCGCTCAGAGGTTTTAGTAACGTATAGAAATGATTCCTGCCCAACCGCTGGAAGTAGTCGTGGAAATACTCTCCTTCGAGGGCGTTGTGTTCATAATCAGTCAGCAATATGCGGATCGCATCCGGCCCCCTTCGGGAAGGAATCTTAATGAGCTTGTCTGAAATAATGCCGTTTCCATCTCCGGTTTTTCCGCCCCCAAGCAATACCACAAGTGCAGGTATTACTTTTCCCTGCTTATCCTTTATGGTACTGCCATGAAACCCAATACCCGCCAGTCCGTGCTGTCCGCAGGAATTTGGACATCCGCTTATTTTGATCTTGATGTCCTGATTAAACACAAAATTTGGAAACTCCTCCCGCACTACTTTTTCCAAAGCAAGTGATATATGTGTGCTGTCAGAAATGGCGAGATTGCATGACTCAGTTCCCGGACATGCCGTCACGTCTGCCACACTGTCGAAGCCAGGCTCTGCAAGCCCGATCGCATCCAGTGCCTGATACAAACTCTTTAATGCTGCTTCCGGGACAAACCGCAGCAAGTATCCCTGATTGACGGTCACACGAAGTTCACCGGAAGCATATGCATCCGCAACATCTGCAAACTGACGTGCAAGATTTGACGACATATTGCCCAGCGGAAGCTTAATCCATACGCCAAAAAAACCAGACTGCTTTTGTGCAAATGTGTTCGTCCGGAACCAACGCTCGTATTTCTCCTGATCGACGAGGGGTGCATCGTTCCGGACCACAATATCCTTCCTCGCTTCCGTCCAGTTCTCGTAATTCACGCGATAGGTCTTATTGGGAAGTGCGAATGTTTCTTCTTCAACAAGAGCCAACAATTTTTCGAGACCAAGCTCATCCAACAAAAACTTCAGTCTCGCCTTCATTCGACGATTACGTTCGCCGTAGCGATCAAACACGCGAATAACTGCCTCCGTGAACGGGATCAATTGATCTTCTTCCAGAAACTCAAAAGCGGTTTGTGCGAGATACGGATTTGCTCCAAGACCACCACCGATCAACACTTTGAAGCCACGCTTTTCTCCCTGCAGTTTTGGAATGAAACCAAGGTCATGAATGAACGTGAACGCTGTATCTTCTTCTGACGACGAGAAAGCAATCTTGAACTTTCTTCCCATTTCCTGACAAATGGGATTTCTAAGAAAGTAAGTGAACATCTCGTGCGCGTAGGGCGAGACATCAAAAGCCTCCAGCGGGTCGATACCAGCCGTCGGGGATGCGGTAATATTCCTGACGGTATTCCCGCAAGCTTCACGAATGGTAATCTGATCTTGCTCCAGCTTCGTCCACAATTCTGGTGTACGGTCAAGACTCACAAAGTGAATTTGAATATCCTGCCGCGTTGTTGCATGGAGATTCCCGCTCGCATATTCATCACTGATGTCAGCAATTTTTCTGAGCTGGGTGGTTGTAATTTGTCCCAGGGGAAGCTTGATGCGAATCATCTGCACACCTGGCTGACGTTGTCCATATATCCCACGAACCAAACGGAGACTGCGGAATTTATCCGGATCGATCTTTCCCTCACGAAACAACCTTATCTTCTTTTCCAGATCAAGGATGTCCCGTTCAACTACAGGATTGTTCAAATCTTCGAGTTCACTTCTGAAGCTTTGCATATGAATTCAGTTATAAATAAAAAACCTTTCCATGCTGTTCACATAGGAAAGGTCAAGGCGGTAAACACGACCTCCCCTTCAGCCAATAAACATACAACACGAGCAAGTGTGTGATGTCAAAGCAGCCGGGGCGTCAGTGTTCATGGCGCTAATCTATACTAAATTGGTAGGAATTAAAAAAAGACGCGATTTATTTTTCAAAAATCGACTCGGAAACGATTGAAAAAGGGGGAATTACTAGTCAAAAAGCTCCGGATTGGCCCGCTGATTCGCCAGTTTCAGCTTTCGGCTTATCAATTTTCCCTTGGGATCGTTGGGGATAGTAACGCGAAACATGGTGCCAAATCCGAACTCAGACTCTACTTCAATAGAGCCTTTCAAAATTTCGAGACCTTCCTTGACAATGAATAGTCCAAGACCTGCACCACGGCTTTCTGTCGACGCTTTGTAGAACATGTTGAAGATATTCGGAAGGTGTGTTTTTCCAATTCCTACTCCATTATCAACAATTTCAAGCACAGCCCTTTCTGTTTCGATGCGGACATTGATTCGCACAAATGGCTTTACCTTATTCGGATCGATAAACGTGAAGCAATTTCGGATGATGTTGTCGAGAATGATTTCTACGCGCTCCGGGTCGGAGTAAAACACATGACCTTGAGGTACATTTACTTCAAATTGAATGGAACGGGACTCGGCATCGACCTGATGCTGATGAATACTCCGCCAGATGATGGACTCAAAATCGACTGGTGCGCTGTTGATGCGCTGATAGGTTGTTTTCGCGAAGCTGATGATGTTTCTGATGATCTTGTCGAGGCGAAGTGCACTTGCTTCTATTTTCGACGCATAGCTCTGAACAACATGATCCTTTGTTTCAATGTTGATCAAATTGACCAGACCAAGAATGGATGTCAATGGCGAGCGTAAATCATGCGATGTACTGTACATGAATCGTTCCATCTGACGATTCAGTTTTGCCAACTGCTCATTCTTCTGACGGAGGCTTTCTTCGTACTGATGTTGCTCGGAGATATCGAGAATATTCCAATGGAGGTATTGCTTGCCTGTTTCTTTCTTCAGTAAGGTGACATTCGCCATTCCAATCAGCTCCTTTCCAGAGAGGGTTCGCAAATGGACAATTTCACCGTGAATGCGCTCTTCCTTCCCGATACGCGAGATAATGTCGGTCAACTGCTCGGTATTGGAAAAGTATTGCAAAAGCGGAGTCGTTTTTTGCCCAACCGGCCATTCGAGCAGCGATCGAAAAAGTGAATTACAGAACGTTACTTCAAATTCATGGTTGGTGCGGAAAACCATTTCAAAACCTGTATCGACGAGCGACCTGTATATTTCCCGAATACCAGCAAAACCCGAGCGCATGGGGATACGACTCGCCAAAACAAGAACGGTCTGCTCTTCATGAAGTGGTAACCGGACAATCTGGTAACCAGAGATGGTGTCGGGGAGAATTTGACTGTCTTCGGCCAACCCCGCTTCCATCAGGATGTCAGAAAACGCCGGGCTGCAGGTAACCATTTCTCCGGACGTAAGCGCAATTGCATACGGGAAATGGCCGTTCGACAGCAGCGTGCTGACGATCTCTCCCGCGTGGTCTAATAAAGCTCTATTTGAATCTGGTATGGCTTTCACTTCAATCCTTTGTCGATGATATCAAAGATGATGAATCGACAAGGCTCAGGCTATACCATAAACTTATTATTTTTCACTCCGTAAATACTTGCCTAAAGTCCGTATTAATACGTATCAGCTCAGATAATTTCCAGCTGCTGCGCTTTTCGGACAAGCTCGATGGCATTCTTAACACTCAGTTTCTTCATCAGGTTTGCCCGGTGCGTTTCCACGGTTCTCGGGCTGATGAACAGCTTATCTGCCATTTGCTGGCTCGTCAGTCCTTCATGAATGAGGCGAATGATCTCTACCTCGCGGTTGGTCAGTTTGACTACTTCGTCCCGTTGTTTCTTTTTCACAACGTTCTGAGAGTATTTTTTAAATATCGCATTCTGTGCCTGGCGGCTGAAGTAGTTCTTGCCCTGCAGTGTACTTTTAATTGCAAATTCAAGTTCTGTTCCGCTTTCACTTTTGACCACATATCCCTTCACCCCGATTTCGAGGCATCGGCTGATGTAATCCTCATCCTCAAACATACTCAGGATGATGATGTTTGATCCAGGATATTTTGTCAGAATTTCACGCGCCACTTCCATTCCATTCATATCGGGCATTGAAATATCCAGAATCAGCAGATCAGGCTTTAACTGATCGAATAAATCGAGCGCCTGTTTACCGTTTTGGGCTTCTCCGACAACAGACAACTCCTTATTTTGCTTGACCAGATTCTTAACGCCATCTCTCACCATGGAGTGGTCGTCTGCAATAAGTACGGAATACTTCATTCGATATTTTGCGATATAGGTGCTTCTACAATTATTAACGTACCCCTTTCCGGGTCTGACTCAACAGTGAGTCTTCCGCCGAGAATTTCGGCTCTTTCTTTCATATTAACAAGACCATGATGTTTGGTCTGGTCAAGTAATTGATTTTTATCGAATCCGTGCCCATCGTCTTCAATGATTAATTGCACCAACTCTTCCGACTGGCTCAATTGCACGGTAATTTGCTTCGCAGAGCCGTGTTTGATTGCGTTGTTGATAGCCTCCTGGGCAATTCGATATAAATTTACTTTATAATTCTCGTCGAGGTCTGCCCGATTATCAAGCGACTCAAACGCCACCGGCACATTGGATGTGCGGGAAATAAAACTGCACAGTGAGTCCAGACAAGTTGGTAAATCAAAATTTTTAAGTTTTGAAGGAAGCAGATTTTCTGAAATCCGGATACTTTCCTGAATGGCTTCATCAATCAGCTCATATAACTTCTCAACACAACCTTGATCCGACCCCAACAGCTTCACATTCATTTTGATCGCGGATAGCATTTGACCAAGTCCGTCGTGTAAATCCTTTGCAATGCGGCTGCGCTCCTGTTCTTGCCCCTGAATAAGTGCAGATAAACGGCGTCGTTCAAAATCCCGGACCAGCTTTTCATGGTCAAGCTTGGCGGTGATGTCTTTCAGAATCATAATCCACCCGATGAACTTCGACTTGTTGTCAAGAATCGGACTTAAACTGCCCTCACCGACCGGAATCAACTCGCCGCCTTTGCCAACAAGATAAAGTGGTTCCGGCAAAACGTTTGTGCGTTCGCCCCGCGCGAGTGATTGAAAAGGACTGACCTCCTCATAATCCTGAGCCTCATCCTTGAAGCGAAAGATTTCATGAAAAATTTTGCCCGACGCGTCGGACAATGAAACACCCGTGAGCGCCTCGACGCTGGGATTAATATAGGAAACACAAAAGTTATTGTCCAACACAAAAACACAGTCGCTAATCGACTTGACGGTAGAGAAATATTTCTCTTCGCTAACCCGGAGTCGTGTTTCGATCTGATGTTTATACAACGCCATCTCAATCACGGTGAAGATTTCACGGTCTTCAAAAGGCTTTGTCAAATAACCGAACGGCTCCGTTACTTTCGCACGCTGGATGGTCTCCTTGTCACTTAATGCAGTGATGTAAATTACCGGGAGATTATATGTTTTTCGGATAATATTTGACGTTTCGATACCGTCCAGTGTTCCTCCGAGCATGATGTCCATCAGAACCAAATCAGCCGATTTGTCCTCTAAAAACTTTAAGGCTCCTTCACCGCTGGATTCCGTACCTACCACCAGATATTCTTCCGTTTCCAGCGTCTTTTGGAGGTGGTAAGCTACAATGAAAGAATCCTCAACAATTAATATTCGTGCTTTTGACATGCTATCAAAAAGTTATCTTAAATCTTGTTCCGGAATCACGGATAATTTTCACTTCGCCCTTTAATTGCTTGGCAAAAATGAAAATCAGTTGCATTCCAAATGAATTTGTTTTTTCGAGGTTGATATGTTCCGGGAGCGTCAGACCGTTGTCGTAAATTTCCAGAACGTGTGCATTGCCCGATGTTTGTAAAGAAATGCCAATAAGACCGCTGCTACGTCCTTTGAAAGCATGCTTGATGGAGTTGGTGACAATTTCATTCACCATCAAACCACAGAGAATAGCCGTATCAATATTATAGACCAGCGGCTCAATTCGTGACTCAAACTCCAGACTTAACTCGGGCCTTGAATAGCTCATCCGGATGTCATCGAGAAGGTTACCGAGGTATTCAGATATTTTAACCTGATCAAGTTCCTTCGACTGCAGCAGTCGCTCGTGAATTAATGCAATCGAGCGAATCTTGTGTCGCATGCTGTCGAGAAAGCCCTGCAGGTCATCGGTCTTCGACGCCATCTTCAGGTAAATGATTGAAGAAATCAACTGAAGATTATTTTTTACGCGATGGTGAATTTCTTTAATCAACACTTCTTTTTCCTGAATGGTATCCAACAATTTTCTTTCCGTGATGATCTTGGCTGTAATGTCTGAAACAATAGCCACCATGGTCTCCTCAGGTTCAAGTACCTGAATGAGCATATCGGCATCATATTGAGAACCATCCTTTCGACGAAACTTAAGTTGAAGCTCCAGCCTGTCGCGTTCACCACGCCGAACCGGATTCAGCAAGGTGTGCAGGGAAGACTGGTCCGGCTGACTGAATAGGTCGGTAAGAAACATCGAATGAAACTCGCCGGTACTGTAGCCAATGTTGGCGAGCGCAGAGGCATTTGCATAACGAAAACGCAACGAATGGAAGTCCAGGAGGAAAATTTCATTATGACTCTCCGTCACAATCTTATTCAACCTCGCCTGCTCGGCTTCGAGACGTTTGCGCTCCGTAATGTCGTGACCGATGGCTTGAATTTCAAATACGTTACCTCGCGCATCGCGGAGCGGTACATCAAACCACTCTATCCATTTCATCCCTTGTGCAACAACAGCAAAATGTTCCCGCGGTTGAACCGGACTTTCTGTATGAATAATGGAATTGAGATGTTCTTCAAAATTTCGCTTTTCATCTGCGCTCACAAATAGATCGTGAACGGGTGTGCCTTCTCTCGCAAGTCTTTCTCCGAATTCGTTGACAAATGCCTTATTTGCAAAAGTTATCCTTCCGTCCGTTGTGTAGCGACAAATCATTTCAATCTGATCGTCAACAATAGACCGATAGCGGGCCTCGCTTTGACGAAGACTCTTCTCAATCTCATTCTGTTCCGTCACATCCACCACAACGCCCCCTACCAGTACTTTATCAGAAAAACTTCCCATGGGAAAATTATAGATCAGGAAATCTCCCATGCTTCCATTGCGTCTTGGCGCTGTTTCCATCGTCTTGACCAACTTTCCCGTTGCCGCCACTTCACTGATGCATGCGGCAAACCTGACTGCCACATCTGTCGGAAAAACATCAAACATGGTCTTTCCTAAAGCTGACCGCGCGTCTATCGAGAAAAATTCGAAATAGGTATCGTTAACGAATGAAATTCTTCCCTCCTCATCCGTAATCCACGCCGCAACGGGCGTGTGCTTCATGAACGCGCGAAAGCGCTGTTCACTTAATTTAAGCGCCAACTCGGCATCTTTGATATCAGTAACGTCCCAGTCTACTCCGATGACCTTTTCGGCAACGCCGTCTGAGTTCTTATGAACCACTCCTGAGGTCATCAGGTGACGCACCCTTCCATTGCGCTGCAATACACGGAATTCATATCGAAACTCACCGCCAACTTTTAGAGCCTGCTGAAGATCCTCATGCGTGCGCTCGCGATCAGCCGGGTGAATGCGCTCGGACCAAACGTCAAATTTTTGTTTCCGTTCATCCAATGGCACATCAAACAGCTCGTACATTTTCTCATTCCAGATGGACGCATTCTCCTGCACGTCCCACTCCCATATACCTAAGTGCGCGGCTTCGGTAGCAAGCGTCAATCGCGTTGACAATGTATTCAGCTTGTCCTGGTTATTTTTTTGTTCTGTAATATCCAGTGATATGCCATCCCAAATAACTTTTCCGTCCGACATCCGGCGAGGCCGCGCTTTCGATTGTATCCACTTCCGAACGCCTTGCGGAGTTTTTACGCGAAACTCAAAATTGAATTCTTTCAACTCCGACTTTGCTTCAACTCCTGCGCGCATCATCCCGGTCAGGTCCTCCCGGGGAATCAATAAGGCAACGGCTCCGGGATCCTGAATCATTTCTTCAGGCGAGACGCCAAACAGATCGGAAGCACCAGAGCTCACATAATGAAAACTTCCGGGCAAACCACGATCATCAATTTCGAACTTACAGATAACACCATTAGGCAGGTTATCTGCTAGGGTACTGATCATCTCTTCGCTTTCGCGAATGGCGTTCATCATCTGCATTCGCTCCGTCATGTCCAGAGACATTCCGCCGAGCGCATAAGGATTTCCATCGTGATCGCGAATGGGAAATTTCGTTTCGTAGAAAATTCTTCCGTTCACAATATGTTCGAAAGACAGCAGCTCCCCTTTTGCCAAAATGTCCGAATCTTTCTTCCGGCATTCTTTGGCAAACTCTTCCGGGAATATATCAAAATCGGTTTGCCCTGGGAGCACCTCCCGTCCTATGGCTTCATGGAATGCCTTGTTTGTAAATATGTACTTTCCTTCGGCATCTTTCATAAACACCACCATCGGTGCGTGGTCGAAAATTGTTTTCAATTGGGACTGGCTACGACTTACCGTCTGAATGGCAGCTCTCAGTTCAGTGATGTCCAGCTGAATGGCCATGAATCCCTGAATTGACCCGTCTTGTTCGAAATAGGGAATTACCTCAAGTTGATTCCAATAAGGTGTTTTACTTTTCGTATAATTTAAGATTACCGTCTTGAATCCTTCGCCATGCTGCAACTTCGACCGCATCATCGCAATGGTGGCGGGATCAGTGCCCTGACCTTGCAATAACTTGCCAGGTTTTTGACCAATAACTTCGTCGCGCAAATACCCGGTAATTCTTTCAAAGCCGGCATTCACCCATGTTATACGCCCATGAGCGTCGGTCAGCACAACGCCGTTGGTTGTCCTGTTCGCGATGAGCCCGAGCATCTTGTTTTCATTTTCCGCCTCCCGCTTTTCAGTCTGGTCGTACATATAACCATACCAGCAATTTGTTCCATCGGGTTCCTGAATAGGCTGGGCCTGCACATGGACCCAACGGACTGAATCATGCTCTGCAGCGATTCTGAATTCAAAATCCCACAACTCAGTTTTTTCCGCCGCCTCACGAATTGAATCAAGAAATAAATTTCTGTCACTCTCGTGAACACGGGAAAGAAACAGGCTGTAGTTTTCCATTAATGAGGCCGCTGGCACACCCAAAAGCTCTGTACTTCCATCGCTGACAAATGAAAATCTCGGATTGGGGGTTGGGCAAAAACTGAAGATGACGCCCGCAACATTGGCAGAAAGTTTCTTCAACAACTCGTCGGAAGCCATCAGTGCCTGAGCCGCGCGCTTTTGTGCATCAATGTTCGTTGCATTGAATGCCACGCCTATAATTTCCCCCGTGCTGTTTCTTGCAGGGAGATACCGCACATTCCACCAATTTGAAATATTCTTTTCACGGTAACTAATTTTTACTTCGTGAGTAATCTCTTCCCCCTTGAGGGCACGATTAAAAAAACTCTTAAAGGCGTCATTAGACTCCGGCGAACCGTAGGTGGTGATGAGTTCGCCGATTTGAGGATCTACACCATGAATTGCCCGGATATATTCCGAACCGGTTTTATTGAAAGCAACAATACGCATGTTCGCGTCCAGAAGAAAATTGGAATCTGTCACGCTGAAAAAGAACGCATTAATCTTATTCTGATAACCGATCAATTCCTCCTGTGCCTTTTTCGAATCCGTTATATCCTTGAAGAAAACAAAGAGCCCATCCGGATTCGGATACATGTGAACTGTGAAGTAAGTTCCTCTCGTATCGTAAAAAACTTCAATCGTATCCGACTTGCCCGTCTTGATGCTTCTCTCATAACGCGCATATAGTTCCGTCTCGCGCATGAACGGAAACAAATCGAGCATCCTTTGTCCTAGCATGTCTGACTCCTGCAATCCTGCGTTTTCCTCAAACACCGCATTCAGCATGGTGAACCGCATCTCGTGATCAAGCGCAAAAAATCCATCGGTAATGCCATCAAGAATATTTTCCAAGGCACGTCTTTTATTGACCGCTTCGCGTTGATGCTCAAGGTTACTGGTCACATCTTCAAAAATGAGAAGAACCTCGTCCGGTCGGGTGATCACCTTCGCATCTACCCGCAGCGGAGGTCCTTGTGGCTTCAGCAAAGAAAAACTGGCGAGTATTTCCTGGCTTCCCTCTGTAGTCTTTTTTTTCAGGAGTATATCCCTTAATCTTTTTGCATCAACATTCCGGAAGTAAGTGTTCAGAAATTGCTCAAGCGACATGGACCGTTCGTGCCCATCTGACTCGCGCCCGAGCATGACTAAAAATTCTTCGCCAATACATACAGTCATACGTGATGGAGAAAAGACAACACTCCCCATCTTTCCGAAAAGTAAGGTCTCCCGAAGTCTGGTATTGTAACGGACAATATTTTCTTCCGCCTCCTTGCGAGCCGTAATGTCGTTTCGAATTGAGAGAAATTCACGAATTGTCCCGTCTGTTTCGCGGATCGGCATGATGAACGTATCGACCCAATAGTACCGGCCATCTTTTGAGCGGTTACGCACTTCCTGACGCCACATATTTCCGGAAACAATGGCCTTCCACATTGTCTTCCAGAAAGCTGGCGGATGATGGCCTGAATTGATGATGCGATGCGTCTGACCAATTAGTTCTTCAGCCGCATACCCACTGATGCGTTCAAAATTTTCGTTGACGTAAATGATTGCACCTGTGCGATCGGCCCGGGAAATTATGGACGCATTGGTGACTGCAATCCGAAATTCATCCAGCGAATGTTGCAGGGCGATATTGACCTCTTCGAAAATTTTACGTGAAGTCACGTCGTGCTGAACAACGATAAAGCTATTTTGAAGGAGCCCGTTTTTTGCTGGAATTAATTCCGTATCAAGCCAGCAAAACGAACCATTTTTTGTACGACACTTCAGATCGCCTTTCCTTAGTTTACCCAATGGCTGCAGCAAGGTCTTCAGACTTTTTCTTCCAAGTCCGAGTACCGTTTCAATTTTCTTTTGAATAACATCTTCCTGCGTGAATCCGGTCACCGTTGTAAATCGCTCATTGCAGTATAACACTTCGCCGGTTGAACCAATCACTGATATCAATGCGTGTTCATTCACCGCATTTCGAAAAGCATCAATTGCAAAAATGGCGTCAAGCTGCGCGACGCGCGGCGTCATTGTCAGCACGTGACGCGACCGACTGAGCGTGATCCATTCACACGATACGGGATGCAGAGTGGACTTTATTTGTAAAAACGATTCAAAACGGCGGACTGGCTTTTTTCGCTTTGCGTGCGTCAACAGAATGGAAATGAAATCAGATGAAGACTTTTCAGACAACTTGAGACCAAACTCCTGTCGCGCCTTATCGTTGAAGTACAACACCCGGAAACGGGCATCGACCAGGCAAGCGGGAACGGCATAACCATCTAAAAGACGAGGGATTTCTAAGTTCATGATAGGCTTTCCGTCTTTAAGTTAATCGTTCGGTCGGGCAATTCGAAGCGTCATCTCCGGTAGCCCGGCTATTTTTGAAGCTTTTTCCAATAATTCAACATAAGTACTTACGTAATCATACGGAAGCACAAGAGCGCGCCAGAGAACTACCTCTTCTTCCGGCATTGCTTCTCACATATCCCCGGCGTCCACCAAAACGGACGAAATACGCTAAAAATCGCTATTTTGCCCTCATGGCAAAACGTGTCTCAAAAGGCAAGGGTGAATCCATCATTCCTCAGGCTAAACTTCTCCGTCTCTTCCAAATCATTGCGGTCCTGAAAGCAAACCACTGGACCATCAAGCAGCTGGCTGAGCGGTTTGATACCAGCGAGCGGACAATCTACCGCTACATCAAATTATTGGAAGAGGTGGACTTTCTGGTGGAGAAAGATTTTAACAACAGGTATTTTATCATTACATCTGATGACGAACCGGACAAGATCCAGTTTACCATTGAGGAAACTCGCCTGATGAAAAAACTGATTGAGATTAGTGGGTCTGATATCCCATTCAAAGCTTCTATTCTCAAGAAGCTGGCCATGAACTCAGAACTTGATGCAATGCCCCGGCTGTTCCTGAAGTCGCGTCTTGCAAAAATTGCCAACCAGATAAGCGAGGCCATTGATGGCAACCGGCAAATTATCTTAAAAAGTTATCATTCAGCCAACAGCAATGAAATCAAAGACCGACTGGTTGAGCCCGTGCATTTTGGCGACAATTACCAATCCATCAATGCCTTTGACGTCCAGGCAAAATTGAATAAACAATTTAAACTCGACCGTATTGGAGAAGTGATTGTCCTCGATAAAGCAATGAAGCATAAGGAACGCCATGAACGAAAGACAACAGATGTATTTGGCTTCACCGGCGACCAGTACCAATACATTACACTTCGGCTGGAGATGAGAGCCTATCTTCTGTTGCGGGAAGAATATCCGTTGTCGGTGAATTATTTGTCTAAAGAAGAGAACCACTATCTATTTCATGGTCCTGTTGCATCATTCGAAGGGGCAGCAAGATTTGTGCTGGGCCTCATTGATAAAGTCGTGATTGTTGACCCTCCTGCATTCATCGAATTTGTTAAAAGCAAACTGGAACTTGCTACGTTTGGAGGAAAAAAGAAATGAACATGAAGAACAGAACAGGTATGGTTCATGCATTTTTTACAGCATGCATCATTTTCGTCATGCTTGCCGGATGCACTCCACGTGATGCACAAGGCATCGTTGATGATGCCATCAAGGCACATGGTGGTAATTCGTACAAAAAATTCAGCATGTCTTTCAGGTTCCGGGATCGCGACTATACTTGTGTGCGTAATGAGGGCATGTTCACCTACACGCGAAGTTTCAAGGACAGCCTGGGCAACCATATTGTTGATGTACTTAACAATAACGGGTTCCAGCGAACCATCAACGACTCAGTTGCGAATCTTACGACAGAACGAGCCGACGCCTACAAAAACTCAGTGAATTCGGTAATTTACTTCGCCCTGCTGCCGTACGGGCTGAACGATCCAGCCGTACGTAAGGAACTCATGAATGAGGCAACCATAAAAAACAAGACGTATGATGTTGTTCGTATTACCTTTGATCAACAGGGTGGCGGTAAGGATTTCGAAGATGAGTTTATGTATTGGTTTAATCAGGATACCCATCGAATGGACTACCTGGCCTACCGGTATCATACCGACGGCGGCGGCATTCGTTTTCGCGAGACAGTGAATACCCAAAATCAGCAAGGAATATTGGTTCAGGACTATATCAATTACAAAGTAAACGATATCAAAACTCCGCTGGAATCTCTCGCCGCACTTTTCGAACAAGGTACACTTGAAAAACTATCTGAGATAAAAATCGAAAACCTTCAAATCTCTCTGGAATAGTTTTTTTGAAGCACTCGCTTTAAATCGCACAACGATGACAAAAAAAGAAATTTATCAGGTGGAAGGCATGACGTGCTCGGGTTGTGAACGTACAGTACAGCGCGTCCTGTCGATGCTACAAGGTGTCTCTGACATTCAGGCCAGCTTTAAAGACTCAGAAGTGTCATTGACTTATGACCCCGAGTTGGTTTCAATTGACGCCATCAAGTCGCAAATACAAAAGCTAGGCTACAAGTTTGTCGGACAAAAGCCCACGAACGGACAGCGTGCGTCGAGCGACGACCGCACAAGTTAATTATCCCTTCAATTGAATTTTGTCGAAAGAGGGTGCGATGAGGTGGTGCACGGTGAACGCAAACAAATAAGCAAGCGCGCAAATTCCGAAAAGAATCGCATAGCCTGCTGTCACATTTCCTCCGGCAGAAAATTGATCAAGCAACCGGCCACAATATATCGGGAAGAAAATTCCTGAAACAGACCCGGCCATTCCGCCAAGTCCTATAACGGAAGCCACTGCTGATTTCGGAAACATATCCGAAACGGTAGTGTACAAATTAGCGGACCATGCCTGGTGTGCAGAACCAGCAAGCGCAATCAACAACACTGCCCACCAGTCGCCAACCTGAGTAACCGCAACAATTGGAACGGCACAGAAAGCATATAAGAGCATTCCTGTCTTGCGCGACTTCGAAATACTCCAACCCTGGCGATAGAGATAACCTGTGAACCAACCACCCGCAATGCTAAGCACTGTAATAATCGAATAGATAGTGACCAGGTGAACCCAACTATCCTTGATGTGCAATCCCCTTGTCGTCTTGAAGTAATCGGGTAGCCAGATGAGAAAGAACCACCAGATGGGATCGGTCAGGAATTTTGCGGCCACATAAGACCACGTTTGCCGGATAGAAATAATTTTTGACCAACTCACGCTCTGCTCATCTTCTTTTTCATCGCTGTGAATGTGCGCATATTCGCGAGGAGATAAGTTGGATATAGCCGAAGGCGGGCCGAAGAAACGGAGCCAGAAAATCAACCAGATAAATCCCAATAATCCCGCCGAAACAAAGGCATACTGCCACCCGAAGGTAAATGCAATCCATGGAACAATCGCGGGAGCCACGACTGCGCCGGCATTGGTACCCGCATTAAAAATACTGGTGGCAAAGGCGCGCTCGCGCTTTGGGAACCATTGCGCGGCAGCCTTGATGGCACTCGGAAAATTTCCGCCTTCACCAAGACCGAGAGCCAAACGCGCTGCAAAGAAACCTCTGGCGGATGAAACAAAGGCATGAGCAATGGCAGCGATACTCCATGCAACGATCGAAACTGCATATCCCAAGCGCGTTCCGAACTTGTCAACAAACCACCCGAAGAACAGCAGACCCAACGCATAAGATGCCTGAAATGCTGCGTTTACTTTTCCATAGGCCTCATTGCTCCACTGTAGTTCTTCATCAAGAATAGGTTTGATCAACGACAAGATTTGTCTGTCGATATAGTTGATGGTTGTCGCGAAAAACAGCAAGGCACATACAAACCATCGGTAATTCCCGCTTCGGATGCCTGATATCATGGACGTCACTTTAGTGGAAGATAGGGAATATTTCATACTGGAACATTGCTCCATGCCGAAGGGTCGAGATTTTCAGGCGCAAAGAATGATTGGTAAAATTTGATTTGATATGTTCAGATCAACCAAATGAAACTTTGTTGCAGAATATTTTTTGGCAATGAAATTTTTCAAACAAACAGTCGCTCGGAATATTATTCTTTTTTCTTATGTTCGATTTATCTAAACATTTAACCTTCTATTCATGAAAAAATTTCTATCAGCATCAGCGCTGCTTATGATCGGCGTGATGATCTCTTGTCAAACAGAAGATGCAGTAGCTCCAAATGAAATTTCGGATGCTACACTTTCGAAAATCAGTGCCCTCGGATTTGGAACAGACAATGTGCAATCAGTAGATGGCGGATACCTCGTTGAAGGCGATATTTTACTCCGCGACAGCGACCTCAATGGAAACGCGCACCGTCAGACACTGCGCATTGCTGAAGTTGAACAGTATCATACCTTTAATACAGTAACTACAGCACCTCGTGTAATTACGGTAAGCACCAGCGGAACAATCAGCAGTGAACTGAGTACTGCACTTGATGCTGCACTTGCTCGCTATAATGCAGAAAACCTGACCATCACATTCCAGCGTGTGACAAGTGGCGGAAACATCAATATACGTGTGGTGAACACCAATCAGTATATTGCATCTGCCGGCTTCCCTACCGCGAGTGGTGATCCACACAATGAAATCAAGTATGCAAGACGCTACTCATCAGGCTACAGCCAGGGCTTCATCACGACTGTCCTTGCACATGAGCTCGGCCATTGCATTGGTTTCCGTCATACCGATTACGCAGACCGCTCTTACAGCTGCGGAGGTTCGACTGCAAACGAAGGCTCTGGTTCTGTTGGCGCGGTGTACATTCCTGGAACACCTACTGGCCCGGATCCTAATTCCTGGATGCTTGCTTGCCTCGGCGCAACAACCAACCGTCCCTTCAACAACAACGACAAAGTTGCTTTGAATTATCTGTATTAATTAGTTAAGGCTAATAACAACAAAAGGGTTGCTGTCAACAGCAACCCTTTTTTGTTTGATACCCATGTGTAATTCGGGTGTACTTCAAACAACGCGGGAAGTAAATACCGATATCTCTGTTTGCGAACCTGGAAACTATTTGACCACCAGTCGGCGAGTGAGGACGGAGCCTCGTGAGGTATGAATGCGAAGAATATACAATCCCCTTTTCAATCCCTGCAATTCCACAGATTGAAATCCGGTTACCTCAACAAATCCGGATATGCTCCTGCCCTGGGAGTCCAGCAACTCAGCAGAAACGATTCCTGAATCTTGCAATACGACGTCAACCAGATCACCTTCTGCAACCGGATTGGGGTAAACATACAAGTCACGTTCATCAATAACCAGTATCGGAACCGAAGCGCTCTCTGCGATGGTTTCATTTGCCTTTCTTAATACAATCCTATACGTGAGAGCGCCTCTTGGTGGCTCTTCATCCGTGAATGAGAAATCTTTGGGCAACGGAGTGCCTATCCGCGATACCTCAACTTCTCGTCCGCGCTCATCTGTTCTGAAGAAAACAATTTCATCGAGGTTATACACACTTCCCAATTGAGCATCAAAAACCACCATATCCGATACCACAGAAGCGCGTGGCAGAAAACTTTTAATGTAACAACCGACACCCTGCCTGGTATAATCGATCGTGAACTCTCTCAATCCCGGAACACCATTGACTACCGGCGCCACTGCGTAGTACACAGACTGTGATGAGGTTTTTGATATTACAGTGAAAGTATCGGTGAGTACTGCCATCGGCTCCATATACTTGTCACCAAGTCTGTACAATTGCCAGGACGACCCGCGTCGTGGCCACTCCAGAAGCAATGCATCTTCACAGTTGAATCCCACCTGTAATCTTATCGGTTTTGTATTCGTGACAAATTCAGAAATGAACTGCCCTTGCGGAGTTGACATCCTGAAACGAATACGTCCGTCTGTGGCCGGCGTGCGCCATTGATAATATCGATTTCCGAGAGGAACATCACCATCAATGACTTGCCAGGTACCTGTACCCTCCAGTTCATACTCAAGCATACCATTTGCCGTACCGCCATACCAATCCCAAAGAAGAAGCGTTACATCATCTGCAACGAGCCCCTTACCCGGAACGGGAGAAATCCATTCAAAACCAGAAAATGTTTGCCATGCGATAAAATAACGTTGACCTGAGGCGGGCACCACCCCGCCATTCACCACGATGCGCCACAATCCCGCCGATGGCGCCGTGACCGTGATTTGTTCGACGTTATTAAGTGTATCTCGTCCGCGCACCGCCTCGGACCCGAGGGCAGGCAACGCAGGAGAAGGATTAAGGACCCACGGTAAATAGGTTTCGCCTGAAGTAATATGTACAAGTTTCAAATCAAGATCGTGCACAAGTGCTTTGCTGGCATTTGGGTCCGCTGCTGGATCCGTCCATGCGATGGTGACCTTTAACAAATCCACGCCGTCAGCAACGGATACCACCGACTCCTGTTCTGCACCTGAGTACACATTCAAAACAATTTTTTCCTGATCAATCATGCGCGCGGATTGCAACAAATTGACGTTACCAAAACCACTTTTATAGTCCACATGCGGAGCCTCCACGTCGTCAGCTCCATTGATAAGCAATGCTTTAATTAGTGCGGCGTCTGCTGTTGTATTATACTTCTGACGATAAAGATCCTGAAGGGTAATCGCAGCTCCGGAGACTACCGCTGCCGACTCCGAAGAGCCAGCATCGCCATAGGCAACCAATTCAGGCTTGATGCGCCCGTCATGCGCCGGACCACGCGAACTGCGCGGAGCAAGATTGCCAAGCGCATCAACCGATCCAACGGTAAGCGTATTTTTTGAAGTCTTGAACTGCCCCGTCAGATTCGCCACGCCCGCGAGCCCGGCGTACTTGCCATCAACTGCAGCCTGATTGCCAACATTACCTGATGAGAAAATATGCAATACTTCAGGACGGTTATGTACAAACTGATCATATGCGTTTGACTCGATCCCATAATAGTTTTCAATTCCCACACCGTAGCTGTGATTTTGAACAAGGTATTGCTGGGCGACTGCAGTCGGATAAATGTCGGGGAGCAAGACATCAAAATCGCTTGTCGTTAACATCACTGCGGGCGCAACGCCTCGCGCATCCGGTGAAGTATTGCCTCCACCACCTGCGATGGTTGCCATCACCGTTGCATGTAATGTTGATGGCTCATCAAATTTCCCATTGCTCGTCTCTACGCGATTACGCAGATCCAGATCCTGTTGATCAAAAGGCTTTTCTTTGATGGACAAAAGCAGACCTTCACCATCAGCTTGAGGATAAGCTTGCTGCATGGCAAATATCCGATTAGACGACATGTCGAATTCGCCGAGAATGGTTTCTTCTCTTGCCTGGCGCGGACCGCGATCAACAAAGCGAACAGTGGGCGTACGTTCCAGCTTGAGGAGGTCGTGAGATTCAAGGCCGTTCAGCACGACAACATTCCGACGTAAGAAACGAAATTGCCACTGCACTCCCTGAGCATGCATCCATGATACAAAATTGGAGGAGTCAGAAATCACGATACTCACCGACGAAGGATTACTCGCCCTCACCGACGACAACACTTTTGAATGAGATGATTTAATCTGTGCAAAACAGCAGGAAGCGGAACACAAGAAGACAATGCTCCAATACAAAAGGGAAGAGAATCCGGAGGATAAACGGTTGCGTCGCTGAAATCTCATTCTGCTCAAAACAGAACTTAAATCTAATCAATTGAGCAGGAAGGGAAAAAAATGGAGAAGGAACCAAACAAAAAAGCCGGTGGAGATTCGCTACCGGCTATGTGGGGTTCTGAGAGGGAAACCAAGAAGGTAACACCTTGATAATCCGAATCTCCTGGTCGCTATAATCTTTACATTTTTCGCGAATAACGGCTCTGTTGCTCATTGATGTCGGTCAACAATCTGCGAATCTCAGCTTCGTGTTGCAGTCGCACTTTTTCCATCCTTTTTTGCTCTTTCCGGTCGCCGAAGAGGTTGAAGATTGAATACACAACAAGGAATAACACAAGGCTCAAAAGTGTTGCCATGAGGATGAAATCGGTCGTCATATCATTAATCATTATACCGACTGGCTTTCCAACAGATATGCCAGTTGATAAAGGACCGTTTTTTGCCAGAAAAGCGAGATTTAGCTTGTCTGAGCTAACGATATTTCGTCAATGCTGCACGAAAAGTTGATTAATCAAGAGAGATGGAAAGAATCAGAACTGCAGAATTCGCCGGAGCTCCGGAGAATATTCAGGAATGGCACCGGCGCACGAGGCGACATAAGCTCCAACTTCATTTGCCACCCGACCTGATTCGATAACATCGCCAGTTCTTGTGTAGGCATGCATGAACGCGGCGCTGAACGAATCTCCCGCCCCGACAGCATCCTGAACTTCGACCATTTTCCCGGGAATGTGAACCAGGTGACCACCTTCGTGAATGAAACAACCCCGCTCGCCGGCGGTGACGATGATGATACGGATGTTTGGATAATGATGCTGAAGCGTTGTACAAAAACCGGCGACGTCACCAGAACGATTGAACAGCAACGGAGAGAGCGTGTGTACTTCATCCTCGTTGAGTTTTAGGAGCGTACAGTACGCGAGCGATTCGGATATAATTTCTTTGGTGTAGGACTCCTTTCGCAAATTCACATCGTAAAAGACATGAGAGAATTTGCCTTTCGTTAAAAGATGGTAAAGTGCCGAACGCGAACGTTGATCTCGTTGGGCCAGCGTACCAAAATAAAAAACATCTGCCCCAACAATGAACGACGAAGGACCTTGAATCACATCATAAGCCACATTTGTTTTGATGGTATAGTCGGGCTGTCCGTGCTGCAGCGTCACCTCAACGGTCCCCGTAGGCAATGTATCATTTGTCTCAATCCATGATGTATCCAATCCCAACTCCGTGGCTCTTTTAATTGCCTCCTCACCAAAACCGTCCCTGCCTACACAACTGATCATACTCGCTTCACTTCCACACTGCACCGCATGCGCGGCGAAGTTGAACGGAGCACCTCCGAGATGCGGAACGCCATCAATAATATCCCAAAGAATTTCCCCGAATGAAACTACTCGCATGGCTACTTTTTCCAGATAGATTTCAACTCTGTAATACTTTTGCGTTTTACCTTATCCTCTCCCTCCACAATTAATTTTGAGAACGGAGATGAAGGAAAATATTGAACCGTCATGACCGTCAGTCCGTTGTCGAAGAAAACCTCCATCGAACTGTGATCCACGACAATGTCATATGCAACGTCGCCGGTTGCTATTCGGGGCGCTGTAAGGTACCCGTTAAATTTCTCCGAGAACGTCGTATCACCGGACTTACTTCTATCGACAAAGAACATGTTTTTCGCTGCGTCAAAACCAATGCGGACATATTCCCCGGAACCGTTTTCCAACGTGAAAGCAACATCACTCGGTTCAAAGGTTCCGGAAATTAAAGCAAGTCCCCCTGACGGGAAATCTTTGGTTTTAGCAACGGTGAGACTACCGGTTTCTTTGGCCAGCGTTGATTTGATCCGATAGCCGGACGCGAGTTTGGTGAGTGATAATTCTCTCGGCAGCGTGAGTGCCCCGCGCCATGTTTTGGTTGGAATTCTGTCGGCATACGCCCAGTTATTCAACCATCCCATGAACAAGGTACGTCCGGGTGTATTTGCGAAGGTGACACCCGCGTAGTTATCCGGACCATGATCAACCCATAACGTGTCCGTTGATTCAGTGACGAAGTTTTTACCATCAAATGAACCAACAAAATACTGCGTTGCGGAACCACCATTGGGACCTCCGGGATTAATGGACAACAACAGCACCCATTTTTTTTCATTTGTTCCTGAAACCGAAACTTCAATAAGATCGGGACACTCCCACACGCCGGCATGAGACCCGATCGTTAAACCAAAGTCACTCAGCTTGCTCCAAGTCTTCAAATCAGGTGACTTCCAGAATTCAACATGGTCTTTCACGGCCAGGGTCATGATCCAATTTTTCGAGTTTTGGTGCCAGAAAACTTTCGGATCACGGAAGTCCCTGATGCCTTGATTTTTTAAGACAGGGTTGTGTTCATACTTCACCCAGGTCATTCCTTCATCAAGACTATAAGCGATGCCCTGATATTGAAAGTCATCCGCGCCTGCCTTTTCTTTTTCCATTTGGTGATAGGTGTATATGGCTACAACTGGTGTCTTTCCATCCTTTCCAAACCCAGAAGTATTAGCAGAATCGACCACAGCACTTCCTGAAAATATGTATCCAAGAGAATCGGGGTAGAGTGCAATCGGGTGATTGTCCCAATGGATGAGATCGCGGGAAGACGCGTGACCCCAGTGCATCGGTCCCCATATGGTGCTATCGGGATAGTGCTGATAATACACGTGGTATGTTCCGTTGAGAAAAAACATTCCGTTGGGATCATTCATCCACGCCGTCTTCGGTGAATAGTGAAGTTGGGGCCGGTGACGCTCCTGATAGGACTCAACCGGTTCTTTCCGTTCATCCCGGGTACAGGAAATGATGACGACACAAAGACACAACTGTACAATCCCATGCTTCATAACGGAGACTACTGTTTTTTTGAAAGATACATTCGTTGGAGAAATTTAACCAGCGCAATCTTGACCGCCGGTACGATTTGGTTTATTTTCACGAAAAAAGACCATGAAAAAAATTCTCATCATCGCAGCCATGCTGCTGCAATTGCCCGCATTTGCACAGACGCTGAACCCTCACATTATCGACGGAGTTTTCTCAATCAAGTTACCCGCATCGAACGTACCCGATTGGGAGTCTACACCAAACCCTGGTACCGACTATTTTGAAATAGAAGGTGCTGGTCTTCTGGTGAGATTAACAAAACGTCCGGTCCCGAACCCGTCGCATTTAGATTCCTTATTTATCAGCGGATACATTTCGGGCAGCCACTACTGGATGGAAAACACGTCCATCAAACCGAAAGAGAAATCAATGAATATTCAAGGCAAACATCTCCGCGTGGTCGAGTACACGAAGGAAAAGAACCAGCACGTTGCAGAGGCATTTTTTATTTTGAAAACAACCCTCTACGTTGTTGAAGCAGTAGCTCATCGCGAGGCGAGTAATCAAGCGATTGAATCCGACGTCATTCAATCCATCCAGATTATTCAAAAAAATTAAAACAGGTTAAACATACGATCATTTCATTTGAGTCAGTGACAGGTTAGTTTTGTTTCAGTTTCAATGAACTAACAAAACCCTTTCACATGAAATTAAAACTCACTATGCTGGTCGGCGTCGCAGCGACGCTGGTCTCAATCCTCTCATCCTGTAGTCAGGAAACAGTCACACTTTCATTTGACGGATTCATGACCATTGATGTTCATGGCACGTATAAAGGAAAAATCGATGTCTCATACACCGACAATGACGGACAAACAAAAAAGGCTACGGCGCAAAGTTTGCCATTTACCAGGATCATGCAGTACGAAAAATCTGTCAAGAAAGTAACTGTCACCGTATCACCAACACCAGGCTCAATGGGCTCGAAAGATGAATTCGTAGAGGCAGAACTCATCGGGGCAACAAGAACGCATGCATCGAAGAAAGAATTTGCGACAACGAACAAAACCTTTGCTACGATGACACTTGAACATTCTCTCTAAAAACGATTCGCTCAGGATTCGCTCAAGACCGACCTCCCAGTCGGTCTTTATTTTTTCATTGTTATATTCACTTCAAAAAAGTTATGGGATTGGATACCGTTGAAGTAATCGAACGCATTGAACATTACTTCCAGATCAGGATACCGGATGCCGAGGTTGCACAACTTGGAACCGTACAAGAAATCATCGATGCCGTTGTTCAGAAGATAAAAGACAATCCCCATTCACGCTTATCATACCTTCTGTCAGATGGAACAGCGCCCATTGAAGCAGGTGTCCTTGAAATCATCAGCGATATATCCGGAATACCGATTTCAAAAATTGAACGCCATCATTCGTTGACGACGGATTTAGGTCTGGACTAAGTCTGTGAGAAATCCGGAAAAGTCAAATCAAAAAAGGTATCCAGAGCAATAGGGGAAAACCAACGTTGGCTGTATTATTTAAAAAGCCAATGGTAGCCTCTCAGAAAAGTTTCACCAAAAGAATCTGGTCTGCAGTGACAGGTGTCTTTGTTATCTTATCGTTAGGGCTGGTCTTTCTGTTTGACAAGAAAAGCTCGTATGACCGAACCACAAAAAAAATGAATGGAAAAGAGTAGGCTTACAGACCGATAACGCTGAAGTTTAAGCCAATGAGCATTTGACGCATGTCAGGCAAGGCATCAGACATATTTGTGATGCTTGTTTCAAAAAACGGAGAAACCACCAGCGAAGTCTGGTTTGAAAATTTGACAGCAATGGGGACGCGTGCAACAAGATTCAGGAAAGGCTTATACGCTGGATTGCCCGTCGTGCCGTCCTGGTCACCCACCTGAAACACTTCGTCAGCATCGAGGATGTAAGTAGCAGATACACCACTCTCGAAGCCTACATTCAACCGTCCCATCTTTCGTTGAAATCCTCCGGCGAGGGACAGTGAGATGGGCTTGATACTATTGATCCGCTGATTACTGGTGATGGAAGTATCTGCACTTGAACCCGACCTGAATCCTGCATTCTGAAACACAAAAGAATAGGTCAAGCTGGAGACAAGGAAAAAATTATTGCCTAACACGTCTCTTCTGGTCAATCCCACCGACAGACCGCTGTAGGTGGAGCGTTGATTTTTGTTGATTTCAACAATTCTTTGTTGAAATCCCAACAACGGCATCCAGAAAACCTTTTGTGATTTTTCGGTCTTCACCTTTGGCGGGCGAGCCATGACAACTTCCTCAGTTCTGGGTAATCGGACGGTATCATAAACTATCTCCGGAACAATGACCCGCTGGGTATCGTACACCGTCACAACCCTGTGAACAACGACAGTATCGATGACTACGGGTTGGCTGCGCTTCGCCGCAACAGATTCCTTTGGCTTGCTGTCCTTCAACACAGCAGCGGAGATCACATAAACCCTATCGACTCTTGCAACTTCGTACCTGCCTCCTAAAAGGCTCGACAGGGCGTCCGAAATTGATGTATTGTGGAAACTGACCGTCCGGTTAGGCTCATTTTGGAAAATCGACGGGTCGTAAGAAAACTGAGCTCCGTATGTTGATTCCAATGCCTGCAAAATCTCCGGAATACTCCTGTCCTTCATCCGAAGCGTAAGATTTTGCGCGAAGCACAGATGCGAAAACGCAGTCAGCGCAATAGTAAAACAAAGTCTAGTTACAACCATTACCGTGAACAATTATCCTGTCGGTCTTCGTGTCCATCGTCAGATGATGCGTTTTCGCTATCACGGCCAAAACCGTCGACAGGGGCATCTTTCTAAACGTAGCCGTTAACCTGCAGTTGCGTATTGAAGCGTCCGGCACTTCAATTTTAGTACCATATGCCTTTCGGATTTCTTCAAACACATCGCCAAGGTTGTCATTCTCAAATTTCAGTTCACCCGTGACCCAAAACAAATCGTTAAAATTCGCCTGGTTGACGGCATTGCCATCACCCAAAACAAGTTGAGAACCTGCATTCAATACATATTCTCCTTTGTGTATTTTGTCGGTGACACCCACGCGTCCTTCAGACACAATGACGCTCAGCTTCTGCGCCTCATCAGCCCGAACCAGGAATTTAGTTCCCAGCACCTTTATTGATGCAGTTTCAGTCTCCACGATAAAAGCATTCGAGAGATGCTCCACTTCAAAAAACACTTCGCCAGTTACATGAACAACACGTTCTTCAGAAAATCCCTGCAATGAATACCGAGCCTCTGCATTGGCATTCATCGTCATCGTGCTGCCATCGGGTAATGTGACCACCTCCTTCTGCTTCGCTACCTTGACAAACTCATCATTACCCCTCGTGGTGATAAAATACACGGCGCAAAGTCCAATAACTAAAACAGCCGCAGCTGCAGAAATATAAGACCAGTTGAACGTCACCTCGCGCGCCGGACCTTTCAAATCCAACCGGGAACGAAGTGATTCAAGCCCCTTCACTGTGTCAACTTCCTGCGGCGATAACATCGCTGTCATTTGCCAAAGCTTATAGACGTCAACAGCATGCTTGTGGTTGCGCTCATCTTGCAACCACTGCTTGATGTGTGTACGCTCCTCATCTGACAAACCGTCGCCCTTGAAGTAGGCAACAATTTTTGATTCTTCGATTTCGTTATCCCTGTTTTCGTCCATCTGATTTTCTTATTCAGTTCCCGTATTCAGTCATGATAATTTTTCACGCAGAATGCGCAGTGCTCTTGTGATGTGATTCTCAACCGTCTTGACACTGATATCCAGTTTTTCTTCGATTTGTTTGTGAGAGAATCCCTGAAACCTGCTGAGTTCCAAAACCTCTCGGCACTTGGGTGGCAGTTCCCGAATGGCGTTTTCAAGCCTGCTCAGGATATCCTCCGGGACATCTTCGAAATCGTATTGGTCTTCGATTCCTTCTACCACATCAACGGACTGGTGATAGCGAAGTTTTACCCGGTTGTGCGCAATCACATTCAGGCAGGCATTTTTTACGGCAGTCAACAGATAAGGGAACAAAGGAAGGCCGTCCTTTAACTTTCCACGGTTTGTCCAGAGATTGGCAAACACCTGCTGAACCTGTTCCTCTGACAAATCGCGATCATTTAAAATACCAATACCAAATCGTACCAACGGTGCATAATAACTGTTAAAGACCTCTTCGAACGCCTTAACATCCCCCTTCTTTATGCGCACTGTAAGTTCCGTATTCAATTTCAGGTATGGCTACTTGATCAACCAAATTTAGTTGTTCAGTGACTGAAATTTGCTGTCCAGCAAAAAATCCAGAAAAAAATAAAAAAACGCAGTAGGGGATTCCGTTGCGAGGCCTGTATTACAGTGCAAACAGATCATGCAGCGAAAACTCATTCAATTTGTTCGCGACCTCCGAAGGCGTAAAAATACCGACAAGCACAAGTATGATGGGTATTATGCATTTGTCGGCGCCGGCAACCACAGTACGGTCAACCTCTATCCTGCCCTGCAATCGCTGGGAATTAAAGTCAGGTACGTTGTCACCAAATCGTCAAGAAATGATCAGGTTTCACATACGATAGCGCCAGGCGCTGAATGGACGACCAACCTCAACAAGATCATTGACGACGAATCATTGAAAGGTGTTTTTGTATGCACAAATCCTGGCGATCATTTTCAACTTGTCAAGAAACTACTGATTGCCAGAAAGAACGTCTTTGTTGAAAAGCCGCCTTGTGCCGATCTGGTTGAGCTGTTTGAGTTGCGTCAGCTTCAACGGTCCTCAGGAAAACTATGCGAGGTCGGGTTGCAGAAGCGCCATACACCGGCGATCAAACGCCTCAAGTCGCTTTGCTCAAAACCCAGCAATTATATGCTCCGGTTTCTCGTCGGAGCCTATCCCGAGGGAGATCCACTAACAGAGTTGTTTATTCATCCGATCGATCTCATACACTTCCTGTTTGGACCGGTTGAACATTTCTCCATTCAGAGTACAACCTCGGGAGAAACCATCCTGCTTCAGGTGAGGCATATTTCACAAACCATCGGAGCAATTGAAGTCAGTACAGAATACTCATGGGCAAAACCAGTAGAAGAGTTGATCATCAATACAGAGAAAGGCGTATTCAAACTAACCGACTCCGCCACGTTAACGCTTCAATCTAAGCCACGACGACTCGCAGGACTTCCACTGGAAAAAATTCTGGATCACCGGCCCATTGAACAAACGCTTGTCGAGCCGCTGCGCGCGATTCCAACACTTCAAAACTCATCCTTATATGCCTCGGGCTATCTCGCCGAAGTCAAAAATTTCATTGATCAATGTGAAGGAAAAGCCACGCACCCGAGCGTCACGCTTGACACCCTTACCTCCACATACCTCATACTAAACGAAATAAAAGACCATGTACAAAAGAAAAGATTATCTCAAACGAGGATTTAGATTTTTGCGAAACAGACTTCTACCTGGTAGAAAAACTTTGTCTTCCCTGATGCTGTATGCAACCGATCTCTGCGACTCACGATGCAAGCATTGTCTCATTTGGGCCAAACGCCCAGTCAAGTTCATGCCACTGGATAAGATCATTGAGATCATGAATAGCAAGTGTATTACTAAAGATACAGTTGTCGGACTGGAGGGCGGCGAATTTTTACTGCATCCAGAAGCTGATGAAATTCTGGGCTGGTTTGCCAAGCATCATCCCAATTTCGATTTGCTGTCCAATTGCCTCAAACCAGACAAGGTCATTCAGGCAGTCAAGTCTTTTAAACCAAAACGACTCTACATTTCTTTGGACGGAACCGAAGAAACCTATCAATACATGCGCGGCAAAGATGGATACAAAAGTGTGATTAAAGTAATTGAGCAATGCCGCGAACACACCTCCATCTCACTGATGTTTACGCTTTCGCCCTATAATTCCTTTGAGGATTTGAAACATGTGATTCAGGTGAGCAAGCAGTACGGGGTGGACATGCGTATGGGAATTTATAATGACATCAGCTTTTTTGATACGAAGGAAAAAGCGCACGAAACAAACATCGCGTCGCTTGCAAAAACGCGGGGGAATCAACCCGAATCTCTTCGTTCGGAAATTCCTGCCGAGCTTTCAGACACGAGCGAAAATCTCGACTTTCTGTTGTTGTATGAAGAATGGCGAAAAGGAACCACCCGACTCAGCTGCAACAGCATCCTGGATAGTGTGGTGATCCATCCGAACGGTAATGTTCCCATCTGTCAGAACCTCGACGTCAAACAAGGGAATGTGTTTGAGTCATCCCTTGACGAAATTTTTAATGGAATCAGGGGTCGGTTGCTCCAGCAAAACTATTCGAAGAACTGCAACTCATGCTGGATCAACTACCACAGGAAGTATGATGTCATTCTGTTCAGGACTCTGGAGAAATTCCTCCCGAAAAAAGTCATCGAACTATTTATGGGTAACTATCAGTGGACAAGCGATCAGAAAGTGAGCTATCAGGATTTTATGAGAACGCGTGGAGCGTGAGGGCCTTGCCTTTTTTTGATTTCAAAGAATTTGGAAAAACAGTATCGTAAATAAATTTCAAAACAAAGCATTAAAAGAAAGCCCCTTTCAATTATTCAGGAGAGGACTGCGTGTTTCTTCAAATTCTGGAGTGATGCTATTTTTTTTGCGGAAACCATTATATATCGATATCAAACGCGAGATAAAACATTGACGAGCTTGCTAACTCTCTTTCTTCCGTAACATGGATGGAGTAGCTCAACAATCACAAGTTCAAATTTAACTTCTCCACGAAATCCAACTTGACCAACTCCCAGTGCTTCCCCTTCAAGCAGATCGGAGTGAAATCTTCATCAGCCCGCTCGAAGTCTACAAAGTTCTCTCGGATAACTTTCTCATCGTGACTGTGTGGATATCGTTGTTTGTGTAAAGCGATCATCTGCTCAATCGAATATTTCTCGATCAACTCATCCAGATCCCAGAAATCCTTTTTCCTGGCTTTGCGCTGAATAATGTCGATCTTCATAGCAATTATCTCTTCAACAGTAGCCAGCCTGTACGAACCAACCTCTAACGCTGGCTGGATGAAAGTGTCCGTGTAAAACAAATCCAGTTTAACGCTCTCATCCTTAGAATGACCAACCAGGTAAGACAGACCCATTCCAACAGGACCCGGTGCAAAATCTGAAACGTATTTGAATGTCTTCCGAAGAAATATATCGATAGCTGTAAAGTCGAGTGAATTATAAGCTTCGTCGGTAAATAAATCAATATCATCAGACATCCGATGACCAAGCTGCAAGCTCAACGATGTACCACCCACGAGTCTGAAAGGCTTAAACAGTTTCTCCTGCATCAAGATGGTCAGCACTTCTTTGAGCATCGGCTTGACCGTATTCCAATGCAGACGATCAGGCATGTTTCAATTTTAGCGCACCACCAATCGTGTTGAAAGCCTTCTCACCATAAAAGCGTTTGATCTCTGCTTTCTCTTCTTCACTGCCTCTTTCAATGACACGTTCAATGACTGCACGTTTCTGCCCCTGCCAATCAATCGTATTGATATCTGTATCCCAGAACAATCCAGGACGAAGCCTGGATAGGTCAGGAGTTCCATTGCTTGAATGTTGACGAAGCTTTTCTTCTTTCATGTCATAAAATGCTTGCAACACCATGAAGTATCCCTCCTCCAACCCAAGTGCTTGCTCAATCTTGAATGCAAGCGCGGGATTCATCGCCCGTTTTCCTTTTGTGATTGCCGTAAGTGTTTGAGGATATTCCCTAATGGTAATGGCAAAGCGGCTTTTCTTCAGCTTCTTTTCACGCAGCTTTCTTTCCAGGATTAGCCCTGGGTGAATGCCTTTAATTATTGATATCTCCTTAAACATAAATCCAATGTTATAAACAAATATAAGTAATACAAAATGTGTAAACAATTTTGTTAATAAATAACAAAAATGCCTCAGAATGGCCATTTTAAAGGGAAATTGCTGCTTCTTGAAAAAACGGTTCGTCTTCACATGGCTGGAATCAATCAGGGTTTGTGGTTGAATTGAAACTGACAGATGGTCAACACACGATAACGACTAAGCATACTGGATTACAAAAATGCTCGAACTTTACCGCGAATACCAAATGGGCCATTACGATCAAATGATAAAAGGAGGAAGAATAACAAAGCGGAAAGCGGCCGGTCGAATTTGCGTACGAAATTGAGGACACCGAAATTGAGGACGCCGACATAGAGGTTAATTCGATTTTTAATGGAATAAAGATCTTTCAGGAAGAGGCCTGAAAAAAAATAATCATTGACCAATATTTCAATTGAAACAGTTAAAAGAAAAAAAGATCTCCAACACCACAGCCCGCAAGATGTTTCAACTTGCCTACAAACTAGCTTTCGAGACGAAGGCTAAAAAGCAAAAGTGGGATGACATATTTGCGCTCTGGTATTCAGCAGCAACAAGTGGACATATAAGAGCTCAATTCTATTTAGCAACCTGCTACGACCATGCTCTCGGTACAAAGAAGAATCTTCGACTTGCGTTCGAATGGTATCTAAAAGCGGCAAAAGCAGGACATCGTGATTCACAATTTAATGTTGGTTTCTTCTACGGCCATAATGAACTCAAAAACAAAAATCACAAAAAAAAGGTCTATTGGTATTTAAAGGCTGCCAACGCTGGCCTTACAGACGCACAACGAGATCTTGGGTACTCGTACTTCTATGGTGAGGGAGTGAGGAAGAATTATAAACTGGCTGTTCATTGGTATAAAAAAGCAGCAGCCCACGACGATGAGAAAGCGCTCTACAACCTTGCACTTTGTTATAAATATGGAGATGGGGTTGCGAAGTCGATTCGGTGGAGCAAGTATTACTTCTCAAAGGCTGCCAAACTTGGGCATCATCTGGCAAAACTTAAGCTAAAGGAATTGGAGCAGTAGCTATTCTGATTGCGCCGTTTATTGGCTTTCTGGCGTCACTATCTTAAGCATCTTTTGATTCTTCCCGGGCGATGGAATCGCTCCAAGCCCCAGCGGGGCCTTCCTTAACGCAGGACGAAACCTAACTATAGCAGATGAATAAGCCCCTGCGTAGCCCACCCACCAACTTCCACGCCCTGTAAGGGCGTCATATGTCAACGCAGGGTGAAAATCTACCGAAGGTAGATTGACCCTGCGTAGACAAGCGCACTAACTCCAAAACAAAAAAGCTGCCCCGAAGAGCAGCTTGTATGTTGGAGGTTCCGAGCGGATTCGAACCGCTGTAGGAGCTTTTGCAGAGCTCAGCCTAGCCACTCGGCCACGGAACCAGTTGTTGCACAAAACTATGAAATTAGAATGTGATTGCAACTCCTTTTAAACAAAGAGATGGTGATTTTCACCACCATCTCTTCTCAATATTCAACAAACTGATTACTCAGATTTGTCGCTGCCAGACATCTTCTCTCTCAATGCAGCAAGTGCATCAAGATCGCCCAGTGTTGACTTCTCAGTCGACTGGTTGATGTTCTGGATCGTCTTGCCTTTGCCGCCAGCAGCAGGTGCCTTCTTCTTCGCAGCTGCAACTTCCTCTTCAACCGACCACATCGCCTTGTGCGACAACACAATGCGGCGATCGTCTTTAGAGAATTCAAGCACTTTGAAGTCGAGTGCCTCACCAGCTTCGATCTTGCCGCCATCCTGCTTCGCGAGGTTCTTCGCAGAGCAGAAGCCTTCAATACCGTAAGGGAGTTCAAGCACTGCACCTTTGTCGTTCTTGTTCAACACCGTACACTTGTGTACAGAGCCGATGGTGAACACCGTCTCGAATGTATCCCAAGGATTTTCTTCCAGGTGCTTGTGGCTCAATGCAAGTCTTCTGTTCGCTGCATCCAGCTCCAGAACCTGCACTTCCATTGTATCACCAACCTTCACAAATTCTGAAGGATGCTTAATCTTCTTCGTCCAGCTCAGGTCAGATACGTGCACAAGTCCGTCGATACCTTCTTCCAGTTCGATGAACAAACCGAAGTTCGTGAGGTTACGAACGATACCCTTGTGCTTCGTACCAACAGCATACTTGCTGAGTACATCCTGGCGTGTCCATGGATCTTCAGTAAGTTGCTTGATACCGAGCGACATCTTGCGCTCTTCGCGATCCAGTGTCAGCACCACAGCCTCCACTTCGTCGCCCACCTTCAGGAAGTCCTGAGGATTGCGCAGGTGCTGTGACCAGCTCATTTCGCTCACGTGGATAAGACCTTCAACGCCAGACTGCAGTTCGAGGAACGCACCGTAATCTGCCACGTTGACAATCTTGCCCTTCACCTTCGAACCAACCTGAATTTCAGCAGACAATGCATCCCAAGGATGAGGCGTGAGTTGCTTCATACCAAGAGAAATACGCTTCTTGTCGTTGTCGAAGTCGAGCACAACCACCTTCACCGTCTGGTCGAGCTTCAATACCTCTTCCGGATGGTTGATGCGGCCCCATGAAATATCTGTAATGTGGAGGAGACCATCCACGCCACCAAGGTCGATGAACACACCGAAATTCGTCATGTTCTTGATCACACCTTCCAATACCTGACCCTTCTCGAGGTTCGTGAGGATAACCGCCTTCTGCTGCTCGAGATCTTTCTCGATGAGCACCTTGTGCGATACCACCACGTTGTCGTTCGTGTAGTTGATCTTCACGATCTTCACTTCGATGGTCTTGTTCACATAAATATCGAAATCACGGATAGGCTTCACGTCGATTTGTGAACCCGGGAGGAACGCCTCGATGCCAAATACATCGACAATCAAACCACCCTTCGTTCTGCGCTTCACAAAACCTTCCACTACTTCATCCTTATCCAGTGCAGTCTGCACATACTCCCAGCCCTTCACAAGCTTCGCCTTTCTGCGGCTCAGCAACAACTGACCCATAGCGTCTTCGCGCTCTTCAATGAACAGGTCCACCACATCACCGATCTTCAGGTTTTGCATATCCTTGAATTCAGCGAGCGGCACAAGTCCGTCAGACTTGAAACCGATGTTCAGGATCACGTCGCGGTCGTTCACGCCCACGACAGTACCCTTCACCACCTGTCCGCTTTCCACCGTTGCGATGGTGCCAGACATCATTTGCGTCATTTGATCGCGCTTCTCCTTGCTGTAGCCTTCACCGAAGCCTTTGCTTTCATACGAATCCCAGTCAAATTCACCAGGAACCTGCTTCGTGTAAAGCGACTTGCGAAGTTCAGTCACAGGGATAGCCTCCGTGGTGATCTCCTCATCGTCACGCTTGTTTTTCTTTGCGGCTTCGATCGGATCTTCCTCTTCGCCGTCCAAAAGGGGAGCCTTTGATTTCACGGGAGCGGAAGCTGCCGGAGTTGTTTTCTTGGGACCTCTTTGCTGAGATCCGCCTTGTGCTTTAGCCATAATAAAATTGTTGCCCTGATACATGCAGGAACCGGGCGCCTTCCTGCAAATTTTTTTTTGAAACATACTTCAGGGAAACCCTCCCGGAAGCCCGCTCGTACGAGCAGGGCCGCAAAAATAGGCATTTTTAAGACACAAACCATTCTCCATCAGCAGATTTTGGCCGTGCCCCCCGGGGTTCGGCTGAGGCAGCCGAGCCCGGGGGTCGCGCCATTCACTGCAAGCTTGCCTGCCGGGTCAGCGCAACGGTTCTTTCCATACACCGTCGGCAGTCAAGGCTTTCCGTTGCTGTCGCTCACGGGCGCTCCTCCAACGTACACTGCCACCACCATATGTGCAGCCCAAAACTGGTGCAGCTGGGGCCCGGCATCCAATGAACGTGACGTTTTTTATAGCCTAATCCCCTCAAACCAGTCCGCTGCTACCCGACAACCCGGTTTTTAAGCACAACAACACCGCTGTTTTTGGCAAAAAAACAACCCGAGGGCGCAAAAAGGCGTGATAACTGCTATTGGATTTCCAAACCTCAGCCGCTTTACCTACATTTGATGTTCATCTTCATTGAAGCCCTCGTAAAACCATGAATATCAAACGTTTTTCCATCGCGTTGCTGCTGCTTACGGCAATTGCCTGCGACAAGCAGGAGCCTGCCAACTGTGACACACTGTACCTGCAGGCCGTCTCTTACAGTCCCACGGTGGTGGAGCAGTTTGATTATACATCTGGCGGAACACTCACGCGTTCCTTCACGCTTGACGACCGGGACACGGTTCGGAGGTCTAAGCTGACCCGCGACAACGCTGGACGACTGGTGACCTTCGAATCAAAACGAAACGGCGGTGAAGAAACCGGCACCATCTTCTATGCAGGCAGCCAGGTGAACTACATCATCATCTCCAAGAAAAATTCGCCCGTGCTGGACTCCATCAAATTTACCTACAACGCCGGACGTCCTGACCGCATGTATCTCTACACATCCGCAGGTAACGGCTTCCGCGAAGCGAAGTATTATCTACAATTCGCCTATACGGGACAGAACATCACCTCAATTGAAAAATTTGAATATGAAGACGGCGCCTTCGGGTTGACGGAAAGAAAGACCTATCAATACGACGACAAAATTAATCCATTCCATAACCTCTACCCTGCCGAGTTTGAAGCGGTGATGAATCAGGGTATTTCTCAGTCGAACAATGTGACGAAGATTACCACCACCACATTCCCCGACACCTATCAGATGTTCACGAACTACTCGTACAGCTACAACAACGAAGGTTACCCGACGAACATCCGCACTTCAAATCAGGTTTGGGATCTGATTTACACCTGCAATCCTCAATAAAAAAACACCTGCGTTTCCACAGGTGCTTCGGTTCATGATTGGTGAATAAGAATTGAACCGGTTTTAAGGAATATCTTCTTCAGTTAATGTTCCCAGTGCATAGTCGATAAGCAGCTTCTGGAACATGAGCGTATAAAGTGCATTCTGGTAATCCGTCTGTGCACGAATGTACGATTGATTTGTGGTGGTCAACTGTACGATCGTCGAGATGCCTAAATCGTAGCGCTCTTTCTCCGTTTGATAAGAAAGTTCCGCCGACTTCAATTGAGCACTTGATGCCTGATAACTGGTCTTTGCGTCGATAAAGTTCTGGTAAGCGCGCTGCACATCTGTCTTTACAGTTACCTCAGTGTTCTTTTTCGCCAGTTTTGCATTTTGATACTGAACACGAGACTGAGCCACTTGGGAGCGAAACTGCAAAGCGTTGTATATCGGAATGGTGATGCTCACACCATAACTCAGCTGGCGATTGTCTTTTCTGAACTGATCATCAAAAGAACGATTGGAAGACTCATAGATATAATTGTACCGGGAACCATAGCTGGCACTTGCGTTGATGCTGGGATAATAATTTCCCTTTACCGCACTCATGCCAAAGTGGGTTGCCCTCTCGTTGTAGTCGGCTTGCTTTAAGTCGCTGCGCTGCTCAATCGCGGTTGCGTACATTTGCTCGAGCGTAATCGTATCAGAAAGAATTGCGTTCAGTTCCCAGTTCACTGGCTCCAGCTGAAACGAAATTGAAGGATCAATTTGTAAAGTCTGTGCGAGTGTTGCCAAATCATTTTTGTATCTGTTACGTGAGCGCACAAGCAGTAACTCAGCATTCTTCAATTGATACTCCTGGTTGAAAAGATCTGCTTCTGCACGACCACCAAGTTCCACCTGGGCTTTAATCTGATCATATTGAACCTTCTGAGATGCTACATTCTGCTCATCAATTTTGATAAGCTCCTGATCAAGCAAACACGTCAGGTACTGATTTGCAACATTACGTATAACATCCTGTGACGACCGGCGAACCTGATGGAGTTGAGCTTCATTTGCATTATTGGCTTGCCTGAAAGAACTCACCTGACCCAATCCGTTAAAAATAGGAATAGATGCGTTGACGTTTGCATTGACAAAATCGATTACACCATTCACCACCTGGCCGGTGTTCTGGTTGAAACTATTTCCATCTACACGAAAAGCGTTTCCCTGTGCCTGCACCGTCGGTCCGAGCTGCAGCAATCTGCTTGCTTTGTTTATCTGCGTGAACTCGAGCTGATTTTTATCCTGATTGAGGGTGACGTTATTATTCAAACCAATTTTTACTGCCTCCTTGAATGTCAACATGGATGGTGTCTCTTGAGCAAACGCGAGGCTGCACAAGCAAGAAAAAATAACTACTACTGTTTTCTTCATATCGTCAAACTCTTTCTGCTACTACGTTATCTTCCACAATGGCTCCGTCGGCAACGCGCACAATGCGTTTCCCATAGCGGGCATTCTCCTCGGAGTGCGTCACCTGAATGATGGTAATTCCCTCCTGATTTAATTTTTGGAATATCTCCATAATCTGTCGGCCCTGATCAGAATGTAAATTTCCGGTAGGCTCGTCGGCAAGCAACAGCTTTGGCTGACCGACAATCGCGCGTGCTATACCCACAAGTTGCTGCTGACCTCCACTGAGCTGTTCGGGAAACAAATCTTTTTTCGCCACCATATTGAAGCGATCGAGCATCTCGGCAACCATGCTTTTGCGTTCGCCGGATGAAACGCCCTTGTAGAGTAAAGGCGTCTCAATATTTTCATAAACCGTGAGTTCGTCGATGAGGTGATAAGCCTGGAAAATGAAGCCGATGTAGTTTTTATGCATCTCCGACTTCTGTTTTTCTTTGAGCTTGTGAACGGGTTGATCGAAGAAATAATATTCTCCGGCCGAGGGCTCGTCCAACATACCAATGATGTTCATCAGGGTTGATTTACCGGCGCCGCTTGGCCCCATAATCGTCAAAAATTCACCCTGCTGAACCTCCATGTTCACTCCCTTGAGAATGAACGTCCGCTGAAAGCGCGAGTCCACAAACTTGTCGATATCGGTCAGTTTAATCATAGCTCAGAAACGAAGCGGTTAACTTCGGACAGGCCAAAAGCCAAGAATGGTGCCAGTCGAAAAACAGGCTTTAAGGGGCTAAAAACAGGCTTTTTAGAAAGAATTAACCGTTCGGTTATGAAAACAGGTGTCCGGATTCAGACACAACCGAACGCCCCTCAAAAAACGACCGGATAGAGGATCACGTCGACGCGTCGGTTCATCTGCATCCCTCGCCAGGAGGAATTGCTGTACACAGGATTATCCAGGCCCCAGCTCTTCAGGGAAATTTTGTGCGGAGGAATATTCTTCTGGAGGATAACGTTTTGCACCGCGGCACCGCGTTGCTGTGAAAGCCACTCATTATACTGCCGCCCTCCTATCGGATCGGTGTGGCTGATCAACTGAATATCGTATTTCTCAACAAGATTGGGAATGGAATCGAGCCAGTGCATGAGGTCTGCAATCTGGTCTTCACTGATTTCATAACTGCCTCCCCCGAAATAAATGCTCTTCCGGATTTCCTCCACCGGCTGTTGCGCATTAACACAAACAGCGCACATCAACATCCCAATGACAAACACCAGACGCATCATCGAATTTACATAATCGCCGCGCAATTCGCTTTCAAATTTCCTTCATTAACATAAATTCAAATGACGCATCTCCCATGAATTTCGCATCTTTCGGTGTAATCGATTGCTTATGGCGAACTACGTACATCAAACCAAACCCTTCATTGTGCCGGTTCCGGATAATAAAATCATCCGCGAACATTTTGGGCATGCATCCGTCATGACCGGCAACTACAGCATCGCACATATGAAAGCACCTCCGCAATGGTCGGAGCCGTTTCAGAATCCGGCATTTGATGAAGTCACCCTGATGATTCGCGGCAAAAAGAAAATCGAAGTGGATGGAAATGAAATCATTCTCTCGCCAGGCGAATCGATATTGATTAAAAAGGGTGCGCGTGTTCGTTACTCCAACCCGTTCCCTGAAGAAAATGAATACGTTTCCTTTTGTATTCCTGCATTTACAATAGACACCGTTCACCGCGAAGACGCATGACCACAATCACCAAAGAAATCGCGCGTCACATTCGCGAAATTCATTTCGGCAACAACTGGACGTGGGTGTCTTTACAAGAATCGCTGAAGGATTTTGACTGGAGAAAAGCCGATTCATCCATTGAGAGTATAAATTCAGTGAATGTGCTCGTGTATCACATGAACTTCTACCTCAACGTCGTGCACGAACGACTCACCAAAGGCATTGTGAAGTTTTCACACGACGACAGCTTTCAAGCTCCCGCAATAAAATTAGAAAAAGACTGGATGGAACTATTGGATAAAACCTGGCGGGATGCGGAAGCATTCGCAGCCACGGTAGAGAAGTTTCCGGAGGAAAAACTTTTTGAAGACCTTTCGCCGAAACACGGATCATTTTACAAGAACATGCACGGCGTCGTCGAACACAATCATTACCACCTCGGGCAAATCGTACTGCTGAAAAAATTATTAAAATAACTTTACTGAGTAATTTCCAGGAGTTGATTTAAGTCAGCAAGCGTATTGGCCTCTTGAACTTTCTTATCCTTTCGCCAGCGCGCCATCCTCGGAAATCTTAGCGCAATTCCTGATTTGTGACGCGTCGAGCGATTGATGCCCTCAAAGGCAATTTCAAAAACAAGTTCCGGTTTTACACTTCGCACCGGACCAAACCGATCAACGGTATTTTGTTTTACCCATCGATCAACTTCACGAATTTCTTCGTCGGTTAGTCCGCTGTAGGCCTTCGTGAACGGAACAAGATGTTCTCCGTCCCAAACCGCAAAGGTGTAATCGGTATATAAATTTGCCCGTCTCCCATGCCCGCGCATGGCGTAGATCAACACCGCATCAATGCTAAAAGGATCAATTTTCCATTTCCACCAATCTCCACGACGCCTGCCATTCCGGTAAATTGAATCCTTTCGCTTAAGCATAATACCTTCGCTGAGGAATTCCCGCGAACGGGCGCGTTCTTCCGCCAGCTGTTGCCAGGAGTCAAATTGAACAACCGGTGACAATCGAAGCACGTTGCTTGGCCTGTTGCAAATATCTTCAAGCAGCTTCCTTCGCTCATTCATAGGCTTGTTGCGTACATCTTCTCCGCCCCACTCCAATACATCATAAGCAACAAATGACACCGGCACATCTTTTAAAATCTTCGCAGACAAACTCTTCCGTCCTATACGCGTCTGCAACATCGCAAACGGCAGAGGCCGATCGTCTTTGAAAGGAATGATTTCACCATCAATCACGGTACCATCGGGCAACAGCGAACGCATCACTTCATATTCCGGATATTTGTCCGTGACCAGTTCTTCACCGCGACTCCAGACATACAGATTACCTTCACGCAGAATGATCTGTCCACGGATGCCATCCCATTTTCGCTCCGCAATCCATTCATCAGGATGGCCCAGCGAAGACGGCTCATCTTCCAAAGCATACGCGAGATAAAACGGATACGGTTTCGAAAGGTCTTTTTCATCTTCCGAATAGAGCAAAGTTTGAAACGTATCAATATCCGGCGACCAGTTGCCCATCAGCCGGTGTGCAACAATATTTTCCTTCACACCCGAATAGGCAGCGAGTGCTTTCACCATCAACTGCTGAGAAACACCAATACGAAATCCTCCGGTAATTAATTTATTAAAAACAAATCGCTCCCGCTCGTCAAGACGATCCCACGCCCAAAGAATCTGCGATCGTTTGGATGGGATGTCCATCGGCTCCAGTGCTTTAATGAAATCGATCCAATAAGTAAGAGAGTAGTCGGAAGTCAACGGCGGAGGTGGCAGCAACAAGGTGATGGTCTCCGCAAGATCGCCTGCAACGTGATAGGATTCTTCGAACAGCCACGGCGGAATACCGGAAACTTCGTTTGCCCATTGGGCGAGGAATGATGCATTCACCGTGCGCTTTGGCCGGCGATGAGAAAGCAAGGCAATGGCCCACAACTTGTCCTGATCTGAAGCGGCGGCAAAATAATTTTTAAGCGCATGAATTTTGGCCAGCGTTTTCGTCGTCTGGTCGAGGGCAACAAAAAGCTCTGTGAACTGTCTCATGATTCCGCCTCCGCCATTTCACCCAATTCACCTTCGAAGCGCGTCTTCACTTCATGCGCATCGATGCCGCGTTCGCGCAGCCACTGCGCGTAAGCCTCCGTGTAACCGTGTGTCACAAATACGCGGCCTGCCCCAGTCGCTTTCACCGCATCGTTCAAAGAATTCCAGTCTGCATGATCAGAAAGCACGAAACCTCTGTCGGCTCCCCTTCGTCGCCGTGTTCCGCGAAGCTTCATCCATCCCGATGCAACGCCTAGCGAATAAGGCAGAAATTTTTTCATCCACGGAGAACCAACAGCAGAAGGCGGACACACAATAAGCGCTCCTTCAAAATCTTGTTTCTTCGTCTCTGTCGTAATTCTTCTGGTTGGCGCAAAATTAAATCCCTGAGCGCGCAATACTTCGTTGACGGCTTCCGTGGCACCGTGACAAAAAACAGGACCGATATCCGGATTAATATTTTTTAAAATTCGCTGGCTCTTGCCCAGCGTATAACATGCCAGCACGCTGCACTTTCCTTCTTCACGATTTTTTTTCCACCATGCGTTGATGTCGTCAAAAACCTGTTGCTGCGTTGTCCACTGATAAATCGGTAAACCAAATGTGGATTCTGTAATAAATGTATGACAGGGCACGGGCTCAAACGGTCTCGACAAGCCATCGTCCTGCAATTTGTAGTCACCCGAAAACACCCACACTTCTCCCTGATATTCGACGCGTATTTGTGCCGATCCTGGAATGTGCCCGGCAGGATGAAAGGAGAAATGAACGCCATTGATGAGAACCTGTTTCCCGAAAGGAAGTGTTTCGATATTCTCTCTGAGAAAAAGACGATGGCGAATGACGGGCATGGCTTCATCCGTACACAGATAATGTTCATGCCCTGCGTAGGCATGATCGCTATGCCCATGAGAAATAATAGCCCGGCGAACCGGCTTCCAGGGATCAAGGTACACATCTGCCTGCTGGCAGTAGATTCCTTTTTCTGTAAATGTCAGCAGCTGTTTTTCCATGAGCACTCTGTCTCAAAACCTCACTGACTATAAAATTGTTTGGCCAGCTGCCAGGGTAATCAAGGCATCAATACGAAAGCCAGGTCAGCGTGGCCACTTTGCCTTTCTCCACCACCGACACGATCAGTACATTATCATAATCGGTGTCCACAAAAGGCTGAAGTTTGTCAGAACCCAGCAGCAGATTAGCCAGCTTCGGTGTTGAATTGGAATGTCCTGCAATTAAAACAGTACCTCCGCGGTGCTGTGACAATATATTATCCAAAAATTCAGGCTTGGCTGGATCGTAGAGTTGTACCGCGATGCTTTTCTGCTGCGCAACAGGCTCAACCGTTTGCCGCGTTCTCTTAAAATCAGTGCTGTAGATGGCGGTGAGATTCGTTTCCTTCAGCAAGGAAGCAAGTCGCTTCGCACGCTCCTGGCCTTCCGCGGCGAGGTTGGGGTCATTGGTACTTTCCATTGCCTTCTCTGCGTGTCGCACGAGAATGATGGTGGTGATCTTTTGCTCCTGCGCGTACAACGCGAAGGTGAGCATGAATAGCGGAATAAACAGATAGTTCCTCATGACTTATGCTTTTTTTGAATTTCCTCAGGAATAGTGCAACCGGATTTTCTTCTCGTGTCCACCAATTGAAAGATCTTCCAGCCATCGGCGGTCCTCACGAGGTGAAACGCATCGACACCGCAGTGAGAAAAGGTGTGGTCTATATAAAAGGCATAATCGCACCAGGCCTGAGCGAAGTCTCCATCGATGCGAACGGTCAAATTCCATATCTCTTCGTTCCAGACTTCCTGATGTGGTTTACCGACCGCGTTCAGAAAATCTTTCAAAGAACCTCCACTCATTCTCACCTGATTGCTTTTGTCGCGAACGATGGTCTGCATGACCAGTTCGTTGGACAACGATCGATGGACCTGAGCGCTATCGCCTTTTTTCATCCCCTCGAACAGCGATTGAATCGTTCGCTCTACTTCCCGATTTTCGTTTTGAGCAGAGGCACTGAAAACCCCCAGCCACAGCGTTATCAACAAGAATGTCTTCATGGATTGTCAATTTATCCGGAATATTCCGATTTATTTCGCTCGATTAAACCGCAAATTATCCGAACGGTGTCATTCTGCGGTTGTACGATGAAAAGATAAAAAGGTTAATTTTGAAAAAGCCTTACCTATGCTTATGCGCTTGACTTTGTGCTTAACCCTCATGCTGGCTCTGACGTTGCCAGCATTCGCTCAGAAACCGGACAGCTTGCTTGCGGTACTGGACACTGCTAAAAATGACAAAAAAGTAAAAACGCTCAACGAATTGTTCCGTTTCTACATCGCCTCAGACCCCATGCTTGCGCTTGGTTACACCCGAGAAGCACTTTCTCTGGCGACGGAAATTGACGATAAACGTGGTATTGCCGCGTCCTATAACAACCTGGGCGTCGCGTATCGGGCGCAGGGCGCCTACGATCGTGCCCTCAACTATTACCTCGAAGCACTGAAGCTGTTTGAGGAATTGAAGAATGAAGAGGGGATTGCGTCGTTGAAAAATAACATCGCGACGATTTATGCCATCAAGAAAGATTTTGCGAGTGCTTCGGCCAATTTGGATCAAGCCTACGAGATACTGAGCAAAACGCCTGATAAGAAGCGCCTTGCCGGACTTCTGAACAATATGGGCAATTTGTACAGTGACATCAATGAAACCGACAAGGCAACGAAGTTTTTTAACGAAGCATTCGACATCAGTACACAGTCTGGAATGGAGTATTCTGACCCACTGCTCAACCTCGGGAACCTTAATTTTCGCAATGGCAACCTGCCTGAAGCAGTTGAATATTACAAACGCGCATTGACCATTGCCAAAAATCAAGGTGACAAATTCACAGCGCTTGATGTGGTCACCAACCTCGGCATCGCCTTGAGCAAATCGCGACAAACCAAAGAGGCGGAATCGTTCTTACAAGAAGCCCTTCAGATGGCCACGGAGCTGAACGCCAATGGCGTATTGCCATCCATTTACAAAGCAACAGCGGAAAATCTTTTCAATCAGGGCAAAGGCAATGATGCCTACAAAACACTGCTGTTGTATGATGAAGCCCGGGAAAAAATATCAGGCGAAGAGAGCACCCGTCGCATCGCACAGATGGAGATGATTGTCAAGTTCGAACAGAAACAACGCGACCTTGAGTTGCTGAAGAAAGAAAGTGAAGTAAAAAATCTGGAACTGAAGAACACCCGGTTGTTTGTTATTGTCGTCATTCTTGGCATCCTCACGATCCTTGGACTTATCAACCTCCTCTTTCTCGACAGAAAAAGAAAATTGATCAATAACTGATGACCATTACTGAAGCCCGCAGCATCCTGAGCGAATACACCTCGAATCCAAGCCTTTTGCGCCACATGCGCACCATCGAACTGGTTATGGAGGCCTACGCCGAAAAGCTTGGTGAAGACAAAGAGTTGTGGGCAATCGCCGGACTGCTGCACGATGCGGACTACGAACGCTTTCCGGAAGAGCATCCGGGAATAATTGTGAAACTGCTCCGGGAGCGCGGAGAAGAACAACTTGCACACGCCATTTCAGCTCACTATACCAAGTGGAATGTTCCCTATCATTCAGTGCTGGACAAAGCATTGCTTGCCTGTGATGAGCTGACTGGATTCATTGTTGCCTGTGCACAGGTTCGACCAGAAGGGATTGCATCGCTGGAAGTTAAATCAGTGATCAAGAAACTTAAGGATAAGGGCTTTGCTGCTAAAGTCGAACGTGACGAAGTGTACAAAGGAGCTGAACTATTTGGCATTGAATTGAGCGCCCACATTGAATTCATCATCAACGTGCTTCGAAAAAACAAAGAAGAACTTGGGATCTAAACCAGCAAATGCGACAGGTCACCCGACTCCAGTGATTCTATTGTTTTTCCTTTGACATAGCGCTTCGCAACGCCATTACCTTTTAGCATCAGCTTGTCCCCGTCTCGTTCCAAAAGCATTCCCTCAGGCAGCCCGACGACAAACTTTTCTGGATTCATCTCCACAAATTCTTCAAGACGCTCTTTTCTGGTTTCGCCGCCCTGTCCTTCAAATTTTAACTCGTGATAATGCGGATTGATCTGGAACGGAACAAGAGCCAAAGCCTCAGGTGATGATGGCCATGCAACGGGCATATCGTTGGTCGTCATGATGGTGGGCGCTCCCAGGTTTGCGCCCGCGCTCCATCCGACATAAGGTTTTCCGGCAAGTACTTGTTCACGAATCACATTCATCAAACCTTCCTGCTGCAGGCGATGAAGCAGAGCGAATGTATTTCCTCCTCCTGTAACGATTGCATCGGTATTCATAATACCCTCTGACTTTTCCCGCACCTCGTGGAGACTCTTAACCTGAAAACCCATCTCGTCAAAAACATCCCGGACCTTTGCCGCGTAATCATCCATGGAAAGCGTCACGGCAGCGTAAGGGATAAACAAGATTTCCTTTTTGCCTCTCAGGAACTCAAGCACATAGGGTCGGGGCCAGGTAAAAAATGACTGGCCGGGCATGGTCGAATTGCTGAGTAAAAGAGCCTTGATTGATTCCGATTTCATGACGCAATTTTAACTGAAAATTCATTTTCGAATTCAGCGCAAACACATACATTTGCCACTGTAAAACAACAAGAATATGTTTCAGCAATACGTACAGGACGGAGCCAATACTTTCATCGCCATCGTGGCGGTTCTCATCGGTTTTGCCGCAGCTTTGGGTTACGTTGATTTTCTCAAGACGAAGGGCGCCAACGGCAAAAAGGAAGATTAATTTCTGATTTTCAACGCATTAAAAATAAAAAGCCTCGCTTTCGCGGGGCTTATTTTTTTGTCTTCACCAGGCGCCTACTTGCCGGCCGGCTTGGGGTATGGCGACTGATAAACCTTCTGATAGTCGTCAAACTTTCTCGACTTATATTCATTATCCGCAATGAATTTCAGCACCATGTGGAAGAAGTCGGGTTTGTGATAGCCGGGTAAGGCAGTCACGTAGTTCACCTCTTCATCCAGGAACACGAAGTTGGGATAGCTTAGCTGATTGTTCAGGAGAGCTGCCGCCAGTTCATGATATCCACCACGGCCAGTCTCCACAAACTTGAACGTCTTTCCTCCGAAAACCACATCCTGGCGTTGCTCGGCGTTGAACTTTACTGCGTGAAATTTTTCATTCATCAGCTTAATAACGGCAGGATCGGTAAACGTATTCTTGTCCATCACTTTACACCACCCGCACCAGTCGGTATAGACGTCGATAAAGATTTTCTTCTTGTCGGTTTTAGCCTTAGCCACGGCCTGTTCGAATGTCAGCCATTGAATCGACTCCGACGGGCGCGGAGCGGCACCAGCCAACGGCAGGGCTACCAGAAGGAGGATGAAATATTTCTTCAGCATTGTAATAATCGTCGCGGTATTGGAACAAATATCATTAGAAATTGAGTCCTTTTGAATCAATTTAACCGAACAGAAGTAACCTTTGGCGGAGTCATCGGTAAACCTGTACAAAAACGATTCATGGCCATGTCCACAAACGAACAAAAAACATTCGGGAAACCTTTAAAAAACGCGAAAAAACGCGTTTCTGCAGGTGGCATGAACTTGGATAAGACCGCTCACATGAACAACAGGGTGACATGGAGAGAGCTTTCAATTGTAGCCGGAGTACTGGTGGCATTGCTCATTGCCCTCACATTCTGGTTTCGCGACTCCATCACCGCAGTGACGGTTCAGGGCTTTCCCGATTTCCGTCAGCACCTGCCGTCCATCTCTTCGGGACTCGTCAGCGAGTTCATCAACTTCCTATTCTAGTCCCTGCTCCTCTTTGAGCGTTCTTCCCTGATTTTGAAATAATCCCGGTTGATATTGAATACCAGCGAAAAGCGATGCCGGGAGATCGCATTGAAGCCGAAATCTGACAGGACAATGTTTCTTCCATAAAAAAAGTCCACATAACCCAGCAGCGTAAGTCCGGCCTTGGGCGTGAACACCCAGCTGTCGTTATCCAAATCGGTGTAATATGTAAAGTCACCGGCCAGGCCAAGAAGACCTGCCGTGAATTCGTACCCCGCTTTAGGTCCAAAAATGAAATTTTCCTCCTGCCACACACCTTCCAGTGTCACATAAGGACCTCTGGTTGCGAGACTTAGGGGATGTACATAAATCTGCTGAAACTGTACACCTATCTCCGAAAAACCACTTTCCTGCACCCCGAATCCAACACGAGGTACAAGCCGGGGCTTTGTCCAATGGCGGTCAAATGGGTTTACCACCGTATCGGCCTGTTGCGCGTATAACCCGACCGTTGCGAGGCACAGCACCAGCAACACCCCGATCCTCCTCCTAGTTTCTGTATGCATAATATGCTAAAACAGTTTCAATTGCCTTTTTGATGGCCTCATTAATTGGATAGAACTGATGCGCCAGTTCATGGTCGATAGCCTGAAGCTTCCAGTAATACTGCTGCATCATCGGCACCTCCTTGTTTTCCAACTTTGAAGCCGCGCCTTCAAATTCGGCCTGCTGTTCCGTCTTAATAATTTGGCAGGTCACCAGCTCCTTTTTCCCGTACTTGTTTGTCCTTGCCGAAAAACCGAACAGCCTGCAAATCAGTCCCCGGTTCTTATACTCTGAACATAAGCCAACACCAGCCTGGGTCGGATTGAGTATCAGACAGATAGGGGATCCGTTGTCCTTCAGCTTAACCAGCCAATCAAATGCCAGATTATCAACATACAGATCATGCGCGAACGGCAGGAACTCCAGCACCGTAGCTTCAATGTCGGCCTTGAAGCAGCATTTACCGCAGCCGATTTTGCAATGAAGTCCCGACCAACTTTGTAAATTGCGGATGTCCTGATCCAGCGAGGCAAATACCTCTTCTACCGCCCGAACTTTTTCCTGTAGTGACACTGTTGAAAATTGAATTCAAAAATACGCACATCTGTGCAGAATTCTTCACCAAAAACGGTTGGAAGGACAGTAGAAGGCTTGGTGAACAAAATCAGTAACCCATCCTCTGACGCTTACATCCTCGCAATCGGAAATTAAAGACGGGTTGACTTTAATAAAAACAGGCCTTTCTTTGTTTTAGCTTTTATGAGAATATTCCCCCAACGGGTGAAAATTAGAGAAAATATGAATTAATTTTGACCGCCTTTTGAATCCTGAACATATGCAAGAATCAAGTCTAGCAAATTACTTTCCCATGTTCCTGATGTTCCTTCTCGCATCGGGATTCGTCGGACTGACCATGTTTGTCACACACCGGCTGGGACCTATGCGGAAAACCAAAATCAAACTGGAATCATTTGAGTGCGGCATCGAGTCGAAAGGAAATGCCCGCATGCCCTTCCATATCAAGTATTTCCTCGTTGCCATTCTCTTCGTTTTGTTTGACGTGGAAGTCATCTTCATGTATCCCTGGGCGGTGAATTTCAAATCCCTGGGGGTCGCCGGCTTTATTGAAATGATCGTTTTCATCGGTCTTTTGCTCATTGGCTTCTTTTACATCATCCGGAAGAAAGCCCTGGAGTGGGAAGATTAAAACTTAGAAACTTATGCAGACCACACAGTCTAATAATATAACCCTGACCGAGAAGCCTGAAGGTTTTGAAGGAGCAGGCTTCTTCGCCACCAACCTGGAAAAAGTTGTGGGCATGGCGCGGAAAAATTCTATTTGGCCACTGCCATTTGCGACATCATGCTGCGGCATCGAGTTCATGGCAACCATGGGCGCACACTACGATTTGGCCCGCTTCGGCTCAGAACGTCTTAGCTTCTCACCTCGTCAGGCTGATTTGCTGATGGTGATGGGTACAATTGCCAAGAAAATGGGGCCGGTCCTCAGACAGGTTTACGAACAAATGGCGGAACCGCGCTGGGTATTGTCCGTGGGTGCATGCGCAAGCAGCGGCGGAATTTTCGATACATACAGCGTTCTTCAGGGAATTGACCGAATCATTCCGGTGGATGTGTATGTACCCGGATGTCCTCCACGTCCTGAACAAATCATTGATGGCGTCCTCAAAATACAGCACCTCGTGGAAACAGAATCGCTTCGCCGACGCGATTCACCAGAATACAAAGCGATGCTGAATAAATACGGAATCGAATAAGCAATGGATAATACCGCACACGAAAAGATCGTCAATATTCTGAAGGAGAAATACGAAAGCGAAATCCTTTCGGTGGAAACACCCTATCAGTTTCTGACCATCAACCTCCGCCAGGAAAAAATTATTGACATCATTCGATTTCTCTATCAGCAACCTGAGCTAAAGTTCGAATTCCTGACGACGCTTTGCGGCATACATTACCCCGAGCTGCGTCAAATCGGCGTCATGTATCAGCTGCACAGCCTCACCAATAATTATAGAATTCGACTGAAGATATACTTGCCGGAAGAAAACCCGGTGACTCCGACCTTGACTTCATTATTTGCCGCTGCAAACTGGATGGAGCGCGAGACGTACGATTTCTTCGGAGTGAAATTCACCGGACACCCGGATTTGAGAAGACTTTTGAATGTAGAGGACATGATCATCCATCCACTTCGCAAGGAGTATCCGCTGGAAGATCAAACCCGCGAAGACAAGCAAGATTACATGTTTGGAAGATAGGTAAATATCATGGCAGCAGACATCATCAACAGCAACACGGCAACAGAGGCAGCGAAACAGTATTCAACGCTGAACCTCGGTCCTACTCACCCGGCAACTCATGGTATCTTCCAGAACGTGCTGACCATGGACGGAGAGGTCATCATCAAGTCTGAACCGACGATTGGCTACATCCACCGCGCATTCGAAAAACTCGCGGAGAGAAGACCTTTTTATCAAATTACGCCCATCACCGACCGTCTGAATTATTGTTCCTCCCCCATCAACAATATGGGATGGCACATGACGGTTGAAAAATTGATTGGTGCTGAAATTCCCAAGCGTGTACAGTATCTGCGCGTCATCATTATGGAACTGGCGCGTATTTCGGATCACATCATCTGCAATACCGTTATCGGCGTGGACACCGGAGCCCTTACTGGCTTCGTGTATTTATTCCAGTTCCGCGAATTGATCTATGAAATTTATGAAGAGATCTGCGGCGCGCGTCTGACAACCAACATTGGTCGCATCGGAGGATTTGAACGCGACTTCAATGACAAAGCATGGATGAAGATTGAGAAATTCCTGAAAGAGTTTCCAGAAGCACTCAAGGAATTTGAAAACCTCGTGAAGAGGAACAGAATCTTCATGGACAGAACCATTGGTGCTGGCCCCATCTCTGCTGAGCGTGCGTTGAATTATAGCTTCACCGGTCCAAACTTGCGTGCAGCGGGCGTCGACTATGATGTTAGGGTGATGAATCCTTACTCCTCCTATGAAGACTTTGAATTTATCATCCCGGTTGGACTGAACGGCGATACTTATGATCGCTTTATGGTTCGCCAGGAAGAGATGTGGCAGAGTCTGAAGATCATCCGTCAGGCTATTGACAAGATGCCGGAAGGTCCTTTCCATGCTCAGGTTCCTGAATTCTATTTGCCTCCGAAACAGGAGGTGTATAATAACATGGAGGCGTTGATTTACCATTTCAAAATTGTAATGGGAGAAACCGACGTTCCAAAAGGCGAAGTGTACCATTGCGTGGAAGGTGGTAACGGAGAGCTCGGGTTCTACCTCATCAGCGACGGCGGAAGAACTCCTTTCAGACTTCACTTCAGAAGACCTTGCTTTATTTATTACCAGGCTTATCAGGAAATGATTCAGGGCTCAAATATCTCTGACGCCATCCTGACAATGAGTAGCATGAATGTGATAGCGGGCGAACTTGACGCCTGATGAATTGAACTAATTTTTCCCGAAGCGAAGGCGGAGGGTTAATGATTGATAAAATGACTAAACCTGTACAATTCTCTGACAACGCGATGGCGTTGGTGCAGAAGATCATCAAAAGGTATCCTGAAGGCCGGCATAAGTCCGCGTTACTTCCGATCCTGCACATCGCGCAGGCGGAATTTGGCGGATGGCTCAGCACAGACACAATGGACTACGTGGCGTCTATTCTCAACATCAAGCCAATTGAAGTTTACGAGGTCGCGTCTTTCTATACCATGTACAATCTGAAGCCGGTTGGAAAGTGTGTTCTTGAAGTATGTCGTACAGGCCCATGCTGGTTGCGCGGCTCCGATGACATCATCGAATACCTGGAAAATAAACTGGGAATTAAAGAAGGAGAAACTTCAGCCGATGGGATGTTTACGCTGAAGACCGTGGAGTGCCTGGCCTCCTGTGGTTCAGCGCCGATGATGCAGGTTGGAAATCACTTCATCGAACACCTCAGCGTAGAAAAGATGGACGACGTCCTCAATCAATTGAAAGAAAAACATAATGTTCCTAATCCGGACTACGGTTCTCCCTATCCGGTATCAAACACAAAAGCATAAGCACGATGGGAAGGAAATTATTGCTGAAAGACATCGACGTTCCTGGCATCCGCTCATTCGAAGTATATCGGAAGCAAGGCGGTTATGCATCTGTTGAGAAAGCTTTGAAAACCATGACGCCTGATGCGGTGGTGGAAGAAGTAAAAAAATCGGGGCTTCGTGGCCGTGGTGGCGCGGGTTTCCCGACCGGAATGAAATGGAGCTTTCTCGATCGCAAATCAGAGAAGCCGCGTTACCTGATCTGCAACGCAGATGAAAGTGAGCCCGGCACATTCAAGGATCGTTACCTGATGGAATACCTTCCTCATGCACTGATTGAGGGAATGATTGTATCCAGCTTTGCTTTGGGTGCACGTACTTCCTACATCTATATGCGTGGAGAATTCCGCTGGATTTTCCCCATACTTGAAAAAGCCATCGAAGAGGCGAAAGCCGCTGGCTTCCTTGGACAAAATATTCTTGGAACTGACTACTCTCTCGAACTTTACGTGCACTCGGGCGCAGGTGCCTACATCTGCGGAGAAGAAACTGCACAAATTGAATCACTGGAGGGTAAAAGAGGAAACCCAAGAAATAAACCTCCCTTCCCTGCAGTGGTCGGCTTATATGGTTGCCCTACGGTAGTGAACAACGTTGAGTCAATCGCAGCAGTTCCACATATCCTGAACATGGGCGGTGACGAGTACGCGAAATACGGAATCGGCAAGAGCACAGGAACAAAATTGATTTCGGCATCGGGTCACATCAATAAGCCTGGTGTGTATGAAATTGAACTGGGCTTGCCTGTTGAAGAATTTATCTACTCTGACGAATATTGCGGCGGAATCTGGAAAGGAAGAAAGTTGAAGGCAGTTGTTCCTGGTGGATCTTCTGTTCCGATTTTGCCTGCGGAGTTGATGCTGAAGACGGCAAAAGGCGAACCCCGCCTGATGAGCTATGAATCACTTTCTGATGGCGGATTCCAAACCGGGTCGATGCTCGGCTCGGGCGGATTTGTGGTATTTGATGAAACGGCGTGTATCGTTCGAAACACATGGACTTACGCTCGCTTCTACCACCACGAATCATGCGGACAGTGCAGCCCGTGCCGTGAAGGAACAGGATGGATGGAAAAAGTACTTCACCGTCTTGAGACTGGTCATGGCCGGATGGAAGACATCGACCTGTTAGTCGATGTGGCAAAGAAGATTGAAGGAAATACAATATGTCCGCTGGGTGATGCGGCAGCGTGGCCGGTGGCTGCAGCTATCCGTCACTTCAGAGAAGAATTCGAATATCACGTGCGCTATCCCGAGAAGGTAAAAGATCCGAAACATTTTGAGAAGGAGCCTTTTGTTTCCGAGAAGAACGCTGCACTGGTTTAATGATAAACTTTCGGCTAACCCCGGCAAAAAGATTAGACAATGGCTAAAATAACAATAGACGGAATAGAGACTGAGGTACCCGATGGCACAACCATCCTTCAGGCTGCACGGCAAATTGGTGGCGAGATAGTTCCACCTGCCATGTGCTACTATTCTACCCTTAAAAACAGTGGCGGTAAATGCCGCGCGTGTCTGGTGAAGGTTGCGGCAGGTTCTGCAAAAGACCCTCGCCCGATGCCCAAACTCGTTCCGTCCTGTATCACAACCGTTCAGGATGGAATGGTCGTCGAAAACATTACCAATCCTGCGGTACTGGAAGCACGCAAAGGAGTTGTTGAATTTCTGCTGCTGAATCACCCGCTGGATTGTCCGGTATGTGACCAGGCGGGAGAATGTGATTTACAGAATTTTGCTTACGATCATGGCGTCTCCAAAACACGATACATCGAAGAACGGAGAACGTTTGAACCACACGACATCGGTGACAAGATCAAATTGCACATGAACCGTTGTATTCTGTGTTATCGCTGTACCTATGTAGCCGATCAACTCACCGACAACCGGGTACACGGCGTATTGAACCGCGGCGATCACGCAGAAATTTCAACCTACATCGAGAAGGCAATTGACAATGATTTCTCCGGAAATATGATTGACGTTTGTCCTGTCGGTGCGTTGACCGATAAGACATTCCGTTTCAAGCAGCGGGTTTGGTTCACCAAGCCGCTGGATGCCCACAGGAATTGTACAAAGTGCAATGGTAAGGTGGTGCTTTGGGTAAAAGGTAATGATGTACTTCGCGTCACAGCGCGGAAAGATAAGTACGGCGAGGTGAAAGAGTTCATTTGCAACGAATGCCGCTACGATCACAAAGACATGAAAGATTGGACGGTAGAAGGCCCAAGACACATCGACCGCGACTCAGTTATCTCGCAGAATCACTATGAAAAAATTGATCTGCTGAAACTGAAGGCCGACGTGGAGCGTCAGCTCAAATTCCAGAAAGGCAAACAACTGAACGAGACCAATAATCAGATTTCAGCATGACCGAGATTCTGACCTTTAAGGTAATCCTTGTGTTCGCTGTGTTTGGCGTAACGCTGCTCATAGCCACCTATTCTACTTACCTCGAACGTAAGGTTGCCGCCTTTCTTCAAGACCGGGTTGGGCCCGATCGCGCAGGTCCGTTCGGCATTTTGCAACCGCTCGCTGACGGTGTGAAGATGTTCATGAAGGAAGAAATCATCCCGAACGTATCGAATAAGTTTCTGTTTATCATAGGTCCGTGTATTGCGATGATGACGGCCATCATGGCTGGCGTGGTCATTCCATGGGGAAATACCCTCACGATTGGCGGAACGGAATATATCCTGCAAATCGCCGACATCAACATCGGTGTTCTGTACATCTTCGGTGTCGTTTCAATCGGTGTCTACGGAATCATGATTGGAGGCTGGGCTTCCAACAACAAGTTTTCATTGCTGGGTGCAATCCGCGCTTCGGCGCAAATGATCAGTTATGAACTTGCCATGGGTATGTCCATCATTGCCCTGATTACCATCACCGGAACATTGAGCATGCGTGAGATCAGCCTGATGCAAGGCGGTGGCGTTGGCAGCGACTGGAATATGTGGAACGTGGTGTATCAACCCGTTGGTTTTTTGATTTTCATTATCTGCGCATTTGCTGAATGTAACCGGATGCCATTCGATTTGCCGGAAACAGAGACAGAACTTGTTGGTGGCTATCACACCGAATACAGTTCCATGAAACTCGGGTTCTACCTCTTCGCGGAATACATCAATATGTTTACGTCCTCTGCGGTGATGTCGACCTTGTACTTTGGAGGATTTAATTTTCCTTTCCAGAATGATCTCGGTCTCGACCAGAACTGGATTACCATTCTCGGAACAATAGCGCTGTTTGCAAAAATCGGTTTCTTCATCTTCTTCTTCATGTGGGTTCGGTGGACCTTGCCCCGTTTCCGATATGATCAGTTGATGAATCTGGGATGGAAGATTCTCATCCCGATTGCAATATTGAATGTTGCAGTCACAGCTTTGGTAATGATTTTAGTTGGTTAACAATAAATACAAAGACGATGCAGTCCTTATCTGGTAGATCCCAGGTTGTTGTTAAGAAAGAAATGACTCTTGCGGAGAAACTTTATCTCCCCGCAATCTTCGGTGGTATCATGATCACCATCCGTCACTTATTCAAAAGAAAAGCAACCATTAAGTACCCGGAGAAAACACGCGAATTCAGCGCAGTGTACCGCGGACATCACGTGCTCAAGAGAGACGAAAAAGGAGCAGAACGCTGCACGGCCTGTGGCTTGTGTGCAGTTGCCTGCCCGGCTGAAGCGATCACCATGACAGCAGGAGAACGCAAAAAAGGAGAGGAGAATTTGTATCGTGAGGAGAAATATGCCATCACGTACGAAATCAACATGCTTCGTTGCATCTTTTGCGGATTGTGTGAAGAAGCATGTCCGAAAGAAGCCATTTTCCTGACTGACCGAATTGTGACGACTGATTACAAGCGCGATGGCTTCGTATATGGAAAAGATAAATTGGTAGAATCAGTGAATAACAGAATTGACGTTACCAAGCGGCAAACAAAAGAAGTGCTTGAGTTCAAGAAGCACAAGCAGTTTAGCCACAACCGTTAATTCTGTCATCGATCACCAATGCCGGGCGACCGGCTTTTTTTACTGAACCTTAAACCAAAAGGAATGACGTTATACGCCTTCTATTTTCTATCGTTTCTCGCTGTGCTCAGCGCATTGATGGTAGTATTCTCAAGGAACCCGATTTATAGTGTTCTCTATCTTGTAATCACTTTCTTCTGCGTAGGAGGCCACTATCTCATCCTGGCTGCAGAATTCCTGTTCGCCGTACACATCATCGTTTACGCCGGAGCCATCATGGTACTCTTTCTATATGTCATTATGCTCCTGAACCTGAATAAGGAAGACGAGTCCTCGAAAAGTAATTATCTACGTTTCGCTGCCGTGATCTCCGCAGGTCTCCTGATGATGGTGATCATTGCCGCACTTCGTGGCGCTGAACAAGCTACCGTTACATTCACCAACCATGATAACATCGGTGTCGTAGAAAATCTCGGCAAGATGTTGTTTAACGAATTTCTCCTTCCTTTTGAAATCGTCTCCATCCTGCTCCTGGCAGCCCTGGTGGGTGCAGTGATGTTGGGCAAAACCCACATGAAGCGCGTGAAGGAAGAAAAGAAAGTAAAAGCCAAAGGCCCTGTGTCATCAATAGGAATAAACCCGGTCAACGTCACCAATGAATAATGTTACCAACGCCATTCAGGGCGTTCCCCTGAATTATTACATCTGGCTGAGCACGGCGCTTTTTGCAATAGGCGTTCTCGGCGTGCTGTACAGAAGAAATGCGATCATCATTTTCATGTGTATAGAATTAATGCTGAACGCGGTCAATCTCTTATTGGTAGCCTTCTCTGCATTCCATGGCGACGGTTCTGCACAGGTCTTTGTATTCTTCATTATGGCTGTTGCTGCGGCAGAAGTCGCGGTTGGTCTGGCCATCCTGATCGTGATCTACCACAATACACGTACTACGGACATTAACATCCTGAATAAACTGAAATGGTAATGGAAAATTTAGTCGGATTAATACCTCTTTCTCCCCTCATCGGTTTCCTTATCATTGGATTACTCAATCGTCATCTTTCGAAAGGTATCGTCTCCATCATCGCATGCGGTACCGTTCTGATTTCGTTTGTATTCGCCGTCCTTGCCTTCATTGACATTCGCTCAACTGGAAATGCAATTCAGTTCACGGCATTTGAATGGATTGCGGCTGGCGACTTCTCTGTTGCCTTCGCTTTCCTCGTTGACCAGCTCAGCATCATCATGATGCTCATCATCACCGGCGTCGGCTTTCTCATCCATCTGTACTCTACCGGATACATGCATGAAGATGAAGGATTCAACCGCTTCTTTGCCTACCTGAACTTGTTCATCTTCTTCATGCTCCTGCTTGTCATGGGTTCAAATTACCTGTTGATGTTTGTGGGCTGGGAAGGCGTTGGTCTTTGCTCGTATCTGCTTATCGGATTCTGGTTCAAGAATCCAGCCTATAACGATGCAGCCAAGAAAGCCTTTATCATGAATCGAATCGGTGACTTGGGGTTGATACTTGGCGTTATCTTGATTTTTGTACAATTCGGCAGCATCGCTTATGCGGATGTATTTGCAGGTGCGCAGGGAATGCCATCGGGAACTTCTATGATGACGTGGGTCACCCTCCTGCTCTTTATTGGTGCCATGGGTAAAAGCGCGCAGATTCCGTTGTACACCTGGCTGCCAGATGCGATGGCGGGTCCTACACCTGTATCAGCACTCATTCACGCGGCAACCATGGTGACTGCTGGTATCTACATGATTGCCCGCAACAATATTTTGTACACCCTCGCGCCAACGACTTCAGAACTCGTCACCATCGTTGGTCTTGCTACGGCTTTGTTTGCTGCGACTATTGCGCTGACGCAAAACGACATCAAAAAAGTACTCGCCTACTCCACCGTTAGTCAACTCGGGCTGATGTTTGTGGCACTCGGTCTGGGCGCTTTCACTGCAGGTGTATTTCACATGGCGACACATGCCTTCTTCAAGGCGTTGCTGTTCCTTGGGGCCGGAAGCGTTATTCACGGACTCAGCGGAGAGCAAGACATTCGCGCTATGGGTGGTCTTAGAAAATATCTTCCCGTCACCTTCCTGACTTTCCTGATTGGAACGCTGGCGATCGCTGGACTTCCTCCGTTCGCGGGTTTCTTCTCAAAAGATGAAATTCTCGCCAATGCTGCCTTGCAAAGCTGGGTCATTTACGGTGTCGCATTACTCACCTCACTCATGACAGGCTTCTATATGTTCCGCTTGTTCTTCCTGACTTTCTCCGGAAACAACAGGACATCAGAAGAGGTGAAGCACCACATTCACGAATCTCCTGCTTCGATGACCATTCCACTGATGGTTCTGGCGGTATTATCTATTATTGGAGGATTCATGGGCGTACCTGAAGTATTGGGTGGAAGCCACGCGCTGAACCAATGGCTCACTCCTGTTTTTGAAAAATCTGCCGCCGTCGCAGAGGCGCATCATCATTTATCACACAGCACGGAATATATCCTGATGGGTTTGGTTGTTGGAGTGACACTCGTGCTCATCTTTGTCGCATACCGCAGATATGTTGCAGGCAATTACGTTCCAGCGGAAGACAAGTCGATCTCTGGCTTGAAGAAGTTGGTGTACAACAAGTATTACGTTGACGAGGTGTATCATGCAACGATTACCAAACCGCTCAATGGATTGTCAAAAGTAATTGATGCGGTCGTCGAAAAGCTGGTCGTAGACGGAATCGTCAATGGCACCGGAAGAATAATCACGTGGGGCGGAAAATCGATTCGTCTGGCACAAAGCGGAAACACAGGATTCTACATTTTTGCTATGGTGATCAGCATCATCGTCATTCTTGTTGTGAAGAGCTTACTCTAAAAATATTGAAGACATCATGTTAACTGCACTACTGATATTCATCCCCTTCGCAGCGTCGGTAATCGCACTCGGTTTCCAATCGAGGCTTGCGAGGACTTTTGCGTTGATCGCCTCTTTGCTCGAATGCGCTTTGTCTTTGTACGTTGTGAGCCAGTTCGACGCCTCAGGTGAAAATGCTGCGTTAAATTATTCTTATCCATGGATAGCCTCTCTGGGAATCAACTTCAGCGTAGGCATTGACGGAATCAGCATGTTGATGGTATTGCTGACTACCGTACTGACTCCCCTCATCATTCTTTCAACCTACAATCAGCGCGAAGAGAAATCCGCAGGATATTATGCCCTTATCCTTTTCATGGAGATGGCTCTTGTTGGCGTATTCACTGCCCTGGACGGCTTCCTGTTCTACATATTCTGGGAGATGGCATTGATTCCAATTTACTTTATCTGCCTGCGTTGGGGTGGCGTTAATCGTGGGCCAATCACATTGAAGTTTTTCATCTACACACTGGCTGGTTCACTGGTGATGCTGGTTGGCTTCATCTATCTCTATTTCCAGACACCAGGATCGCACAGCTTCGACATCCAGGCATTGTACGATGCCGGTCAGGCCTTATCGCGTCAGGAACAAGGATGGATCTTCTGGGCAATCTTTGTTGCATTTGCAGTGAAGATGCCGGTATTTCCTTTTCATACATGGCAGCCTGACACCTACAACACCGCGCCTACGCAAGGCACCATGTTGTTGTCCGGTATCATGCTGAAGATGGGTATTTTTGGCGTTATCCGCTGGCTTATCCCTGTTGTTCCAGGTGGTGTTGCCGATTGGGGAAACACTGCACTTATTCTCAGCGTCATCGGAATTGTTTATGCATCCTGTCTTGCCATTGTGCAGAAAGATCTCAAAAAGCTCATTGCCTATTCCTCCATAGCCCACGTTGGCTTGATTGCAGCGGGCATTTTCACCCTCGATAAAATTGGTATGCAAGGCGCGATGATTCAGATGATCAGCCACGGCATTATCATCGTGGGGTTGTTCTTTGTTATCGACATCATCCTGTCGCGTACGAACACACAGGAAATGGCAAGTCTCGGAGGTATTCGAAATGCAGCGCCCATCTTCACAACGACCTTTGTAGTGATTATGCTCGGCAGCGTAGCCCTACCGTTGACCAGTGGGTTCGTTGGCGAATTTTTACTCATCAATAGTATTTTTCAAAACAACGTCGTTCTCGGCGCAGTAGCCGGATTGACAGTGATTTTGGGTGCAGTCTATATGCTGCGCGGATTTCAGCAAACGATGCTCGGAGAAACGAACAACATCACAAAAACTTTTGCAGACCTTACCACTTCTGAAAAAGCGGTATTGTATCCGATTGTATTGATGATTATTGTGATAGGTGTGTACCCTGCCCCATTGATGAAGATCAGTGACGCGGCTGTAGATAACCTTCTCCAAATCATCTCTAACTATCAGGCATTAAAATAAAATTACACGCCGCAAGCGTGGCTTACGAATTTTGACCTTATGAACGCAGTTTACGTACTTTCGGGACTTGGAATTTTTTCCCTTCTGGCGGAGATCTTCAACTTCAGAAAGATTCTTTTCCCGGTTGTTATACTTGGTCTCATCGCTTCCGGTGTCCTGCTGGCCATGGATTGGGATCTGGGAGCGAGCTACTTCACCAATATGTTGGTCTTTGACAATTTCGCCGTGGCTTTTTCAGCCACGCTTTGTGGAATTGCACTGCTTTGGTTCATGATGTCGACAGACTATTTCCAAAACAATACCCACGTCACCGATCACTTTGCCCTTGTGTTGTTTTCGCTGGTGGGTGGCCTGTTCATGGTTGCATACAACAACTTGTCGATGCTCTTCCTCGGAATTGAAATCCTGTCGATTTCATTGTATGTGCTTGCGGGCAGCAAAATGAAAGACCTGCGGTCTAACGAAGCGTCTTTCAAATATTTCCTGATGGGTTCATTCGCGACAGGATTCCTGTTGTTTGGAATTGCATTGGTTTATGGCGTTACGGGCTCTTTTGAACTTGGCAAAATCAGTGCAAGTATCCTGAACCCCGTTTCTGAAAACAGCAGCTTATTGTACGCAGGTGTGTTGCTGATGATGATCGGCCTTGCGTTCAAAATTTCTGCTGTGCCTTTCCACTTCTGGGCGCCCGACGTGTATGAAGGCTCCCCTACCGTAGTAACTGCCTTCATGTCGACAATTGTTAAGATAGCAGCCTTCGGTGCCTTTTACAGAATTTTTGCAACGTGCTTTGCTCCAGTGGCTCCGCAGTGGGTCGATGTATTGCAGGTCATTACCGTATTAACGCTTCTCGTCGCAAACATCACGGCTGTGATGCAGCACAACGTCAAGCGTATTCTCGCGTTCTCCAGTGTTGCGCATGCAGGCTACCTGCTCATCGCGTTGGTATCACTCAGCGAAGATTCCGCAGGGTCAATTCTGTTTTATGTGGTCGCTTATGCAGTGGCCTCTATCGGTGCATTTGCGATACTTCACAATGTGGCCAGCGAGAATGATGAAGCTCTGGTTGATTCATTCAATGGCCTTGCCAAGCGCAATCCATTCCTCGCGTTTTGCATGGCGGTGTTCCTGCTTTCGCTCGCCGGAATTCCTCCGCTTGCCGGGTTCTTTGCAAAGTACTATCTGTTTACCGTGGCGTTCTCATCCGGCTTTGTATGGCTCGTGGGTGTGGCGATTGTCGCATCACTCATCGGTATCTACTATTATTTCAGAGTGATCATCGCGATGTATCTGAAGTCAACAGACAAGGATCAAACGATCACGATACCGGTGCTGCACACCATCGTCCTGATCCTTTGCCTGATTCTGACTATTGCCGTTGGTCTGTTCCCGGAGGCAATCATTGGGTTGATCTAAGTCCCTCCATTACTTTTTCTTGTCGGCAATGCCTTCACGCTTGCGCTGGGATTGAATAAAGTCCTCGCCACAAGCAAGTTTTTTGGCCAGTGGAGACTTGGGGCTAACCGCCCGCCAAAAGGGCATAATCTTCTTCAACGATTTTCCCTGCTGATGTTCCTCATACGCTTTCTCGGCAGCGATGCGTAAAAATATTCCGGTGGTAACAGGACAGGTCGCATCCGCCTGAAATGTCTCCGCCAAATCACGACGTATTGTTGGGACATCTACCTGATTGCCTTCAGGCACTTGTCTGACATATTCGTCGATAATTGCCGGCGTGGCAATGAGCATCTTTGAACCTGCCTTCATATCGGCAAAGTCCTTATCCAGCTTCTTTACTTCGGGCTGTGTTCTCGTTGAGAATTTCTCTGCCCAGGTCTTTCCACGACCGCCAGACGTTTTCACGGTGCTTGTTGATTTACTGGTTTTCATTGGATGGTATATTTTAAAGATACGAGTCCGGTAGAATATACATGAGTATGCTGCAGCTTCAAGGAAACCCGATGATCCAATAATTCGAAAAGCTTTTTGCCCTTACCCAACAAAATCGGGTGCACCGACAACCAGATTTCGTCAATGAGATTTTCCTCGAGCAATGTTGACGAAAGCACAGCGCCACCAAACAACCAGATGTTTTTCCCAGGCTCCTTTTTTAAGCTTCGAACAAAATCTGCAACGGGTTCCCGAACCACCTCTCCGGCGGGCCGCGAGCCAAGCGTAGATGAAAAGATGATATTTCGCTTACCAGGAAACATATCCAAACCGCCTTCCATCCGTTCAAGAACCTCCCAACTCTTTCGGCCGTACAGAATCGTATCCACCGATGTCAGGAATTCATTCATGCCATAATCCTGATCTGTAAAGCACCAATCAAATTCTCCGTTTGGCCCTTCAATGAATGAATCCAGACTCACCGCCAAACCTAAAACAATTTTCCTCATATCATTTCGCTGTTAGTAATTCATCAAAACTCAAACTTTGCATAGACGATGAATTGATCATCCCGCCCATAGACTGTACAGCTGCGTTTTCGCCGGACAATTTGAAGGCACGCTCAAAATGCTCCTTCGAGTTCCACCTTAATACATCGACCCACAACGTATCATTCGACTTGCCCAGACTTCTCGATATAAAGCCAGGCTGTTTTGTCAGAAATTGATTCACCTCCGCGTTGACAGCCGCAAATGCACTATCAGATACTTCTTCGTTAACGGTAAAGTGAAGCAGTTCGACATAAGCAGTCTCCGCGGGCTTTGGGCTGCCACAAGACATCATACCTGCAACGGCCAAGATCAGCATTGTTCTTTTTATCATGGAAATAAAGATTTTTCTGCCAATAACGACTCCGTTGTGACAGCACTATGTCAGTAGAAAAAAACGTTCTAAAGCGGACGGTCGTGTCCGTACTGGAACGCTAAATCGTCCATTGAAGCCATTTTCTGGGTGAAATTCACAATAAATCCTCATGGCACGGCACTTGAATAGCTCTCAGCATGATACATAGTTATTTCAAGATTGCACTCCGCTCACTCATCAAGTTCAGGAGCTACGCGCTTGTTAACCTCGCCGGACTAACACTCGGTATGACCGCGGGCGTCGTCATCCTCATGTATGTGACCGATGAACTATCGTTCGATAATTTTCATACACAGGGAGACAAGATATACAGAATTGAAACGGCACTCCATCAAAAAGATGGCAGTGATGCCGGAAAGATGGACAGCAACGGATGGCCCGTCGGACATCTCCTGAAGAAAGACTTCCCGGAAGTTGAAGCCGTCTCCTACAGCCAAAACGGCTCGGCCCTGATGGTGAATCACGAAGGCAAAAAGATCAAACAGAACATTCACTTCGCATCACAAGAACTACTCGACATGTTCTCTTTTCAGATGGTGAAAGGAAACAAATCGCGGGCATTAACAGAGCCTTACCAGGTTGTCATCACCGAGTCCATGGAAAAGAAGTTCTTTAACGAACAGGATGCGTTGAATAAGACGATCATACTAAGCGACACCCTCTCATTTGTTGTTAGCGGCGTGGTTCAGGACCTGCCATCAAACTCTCATATTCAGTTTGATATGCTATTATCATTTCCCACCTACGAAATCATTAATTCTGAATTCGACTATGCCGAGGGATGGGGCAACCTGAACATGAGAAACTACATCCTCGTGAAAGAAGGAACCGATATCGCGGCATTGAAATCCAAAGCGGAAAATATGTACATGACTCGCGCCGGTGCGATGATGAAAGAATGGGGTATGTCGGCAACATTGCTGTTCACACCGCTGGCCGATGTCTATCTGCGCACCAATCGAAATGGCTTTGGTCCGGTGGGAAGCATTGACCGCGTATATATGGTTTCAATCATCGCAGCATTCGTCATCCTGCTGGCGTGTATCAATTTCGTTAATCTGACTACTGCCCGATCTGTTTTCCGCGCCAAGGAAGTTGGGATCCGAAAGGTGGCTGGTTCGTCACGCTTCTTACTCATTCGTCAGTTTCTAAGCGAGTCTTTTATTCTCACGATTGCTGCGCTGTTAACCGCGCTTGCATTGACCGGACTTCTGATGCCATTCTTCAATAACCTTCTGGGAAAAACATATTCAATCAACAACTTATTTACTCCGGAGGTGGGCGTGGGCATCACCGTCCTGACCATCGTCATTACTGTTTTATCCGGCTACTACCCTGCCTTGGTCATGTCACGAATGACTCCCGGCAAAGTTCTGAAGGGGCGCATGCACACCAGTACTCAGGGTGTTCAACTTCGGCGCATGCTGGTTGTATTTCAATTTGTTATTTCAGTCGGTCTTGTTGTCGGTACCCTGATCATTCTGAACCAGTTGAAATACATGCAGGAACGAGATCTCGGTTTTGCAAAAGATGAAATCTTTGTTGTCAATGCTTCTCAAGTTCAATCTTCGAATTCAGAGGCGTACAGAACGTTCAAAGAGGAATTAAAAAGTCTGACGAGCGTCGAAGAGGTATCTTTTGCCAATGCACTTCCTGGACGGTCGGGCTGGGACGGACAGATTGCATATCCAGAGGGAAAGACCGGCGACGAAGCTGTTTCCGTTGAGTATATGGCCGTTGATGAAGATTACCTCCAAACCCTTGGATTAAAGCTTATCGCCGGCGAGTCGTTTAGTCCAGACAACCAGGCCAGCCTGAGTAATGGTCTGTTGTTAAATGAAGTTGCCGTGCAACAATTTGGCTGGACGTCACCTGACGAGGCAATTGGCAAAATGATCACATCGCCCTCTGGTTATCCCAGCGGAAAAGTAATTGGCGTTGTCAAGAACTATCACAACCAGGGATTACAGCAGCAGATTGGCGCACAGGTGATGGATTTTGAGCCCGGCTTCTCGTATCTGTATGCTGTTAAATTTAAAACCTCAGAAACATCCAACCTGGTCGAATCCATTAATTCCCTGTGGAAGAAAAACTTTCCGGGTCTGGAGTTTCAATACTTCTTCCTGAATGATGATTTCGCCAGACAATATAAATCGGAAGAGAAACTGGCAAGTACATTTATGTTCTTTGCTGTGCTCGCCACAGTCATTGGATGTATTGGTCTGCTCGGCTTGATTTCATTCCTCATCATCACCAAGACAAAAGAGATTGGTGTGAGAAAAGTGCTGGGCGCGACGGTTGCTGATGTTACCATGCTGCTGTCCCGGGAATTCATCATTCTTATTCTGGTCGCTCAACTCATAGCCTTTCCGTTGGCATGGTATTTCGCTTCCAGTTGGCTTACTCAATTTGCATTCAGAACTCCGCTTAATCTGTGGGTGTTTGCAGGTACTTCTGCCATTGCCTTCGCACTGGCCATGGCAACGATCGGCATTCAAACCGTACGCGCGTCATCGGCCAATCCCGTAGATTCTCTCCGGTATGAATAACGTATAGCCATGTTAAGAAAAATGAGGTTGTCTTGCGCAGGGCGATGTATATCAGCGATGGGTAGAGCCGCCAGGCTCGTTAACTAAAAGCAACTTCTTTTTTATAATGATGTGCCAGTTCCTCTACCAGCATGGCGATGACATCGCGCAACTTTGGAGGTGATTCAATCACGACTTGATTACCTAATTGTAACATCCATCGGGCAAAGGTTTGAAAATGTGCGATGAGAAACGTCATACGCATCTGATCATCGACCCACTCTTCCGAAACGAATCCATAGTAATACTTGATGTTCCGGATGTACTTTTCAATTTCCCTATCAACCCGGATGACTACTTCCTGTACATCATGATTGGCCCTGATAAATGAATTAAAGTACTCTTTCAATGAAGGGTGAGACGCATCGCGAAAATATTGAGTGGTAAACCGGAGTTCTTCGATAAGGTCCATTCTGAAATCCCGATAGTCTTTCCGCAGCTGACACCACGCAATAAGGTGCCAGAATCCGGAGTAGTACACGATACCTATAGGCTCTACCTGACGTTCGGTGCGCTCGCCGCGGGATATCGATGAGTACACGATGTGGATGATTTGCTTTGCAGCAATCGCTTTTTGAATGTCGGCAAGATGTTGATCAGGAATATCGCGATTGCTGTCGGAGCGAAATATCTCAATTGCCGACTGGAGGTTTTCAAGATGACTCTTCCCCGCCTCATTCAGCACCGATTTGATTTTCATCAGCGCTGATTCATAAGCGGTGCGAATGCTGGCATCCGTCAATTTTTCAATCAGCTTTCCGGCCGTCAACATGGCCTGGGCCTCTTCGTGACTAAACATTACGGGAGGAAGGTGATAGCCGTCGACAATGAAATAACCCTTACCTGCTTCTGAACCGATCGGCACACCAGCTTCCATCAATGCGCGCACGTCGCGATAGACGGTGCGCAAACTGATTTCAAATCGGTCTGCAATTTCTTCGGCTTTTACAACCTTTTTGGTTTGAAGCTGAATCAGGATAGCCGTTAATCGATCGATGCGGTTCATTCAAGAGAAGTTTTAATTCAATTCAGCAAAAATAAAAAAGCCCGGGTTCTTCCGGGCTTTTGCTATCGTATATGAATTCTACCAGAACACCAGATACAAAGCAGAAATAACACCGAGCAGAATCAATGCGCCAATAGCAAACGGCCCGGATGTCTTGAACATATCTGCAGATACCTCAATGTGCTCGTCGTTCTTCTTGCGAGGGGCGATGAAGCTGATCACAACCATCAACGCCACCAATATCAGGAATACGTAACCCATCCTGTGCAGGAAGGGTATTCCCGGAGCCCATTCATTAAACGCAATTCCCAGAGGCAAAGTCGCCAGCGCAGCGACGAGCGCGGCAGTTGCGCTTGCGCGCTTCCAAAACATACCCAGAAGAAATATTGCGACAACACCGGGAGATATCAGTCCTGTGAAATCCTGAATGAATTGAAATGCCTGATCGAATCGTTTCAACTGCGGAGCGACGATAATGGCGATCACCATGGAGATGATGATTACAACCTTGCCCGTGTTGACGGTATTGGTTTCAGATGCATTCTTATTGAAAAACTTTTTATAGATATCGAGCGCAAAAATTGTCGAGATGCTGTTGGCCTTGCCTGCTAATGAAGCGACAATGGCTGCGGTTAGCGCTGCAAACGACAATCCCTTTAGTCCTTCCGGAAGAAGATTCAACAAGACAGGGTATGCCTTATCTGACTTCAATACTTCCTTAGCCGAGCCGTCTGCCATCGTCACCGACTCCATCATTTCTGCCTGGAAAAATCCATTTTTATACAACACGAAAGCCGCAATTCCCGGAAGCACCACGATGACAGGCATCAGTAACTTCAAAAAGCCGGCGAACAAAAGACCAGTGCGGGCGGTAGGGAGATCTGCCCCGAGGGCGCGCTGGGTGATGTATTGATTACAACCCCAATAGTTAAGGTTGGCAATCCACATCGCACCGACGAGCACAGCCAGCCCGGGCAGTTTTTGGTATGCATCTTCTTCGCCACCCTTGCCATTTGGAATCATCATTTGCCCCTGGTCCAGGATCATATGGAAATGGTCGGAAGCATTTTCTCTTACGTATCCAAGGGCTTGCCATACACCACCTCCACCAAGTATTTTGTCGGCAACAAGATCAAGTGCAAGATAGGTTGTGGCAAGTCCGCCAAGCGTCAGGACAACAACCTGAATAACGTCTGTATAGCCAATCACCTTCATGCCGCCAAGCGTGATGAAGACGGCAAAAACCGCAAGCCCGATCATACAAACTGTAAAACCAAGTCCCGTAATTGTGTCTACCGCCAGGGCACCCAGATAAAGGATTGAAGTCAGGTTTACGAAGATGTACACCAACAGCCAGAACACCGCCATGATCGTCGCCACCGTGGGACTATAGCGCTGCGCAAGAAACTGCGGCATGGTGTAGATCTTGTTTTTTAAATATATCGGCAGAAAGAATACTGCGACAATAATCAACGTGACGGCAGCCATCCATTCATAAGAAGCGATTGCGAGACCCATCGCAAAACCCGAACCTGACATCCCGATAAACTGTTCTGCGGAAATATTGGATGCAATGAGCGAAGCTCCGATAGCCCACCACGTAAGCGAACCTTCAGCAAGGAAAAAATCCTTGGAATCCATTTCTGCTTTCTTCTTTCGCGAATAGATCCAGTATCCGTAAAGTGATACAATCAGAAAGTAGATGAGAAATACGACGTAGTCAGATGTTTGAAGCTTCTGCATAAGTTTGGATAAGCGATGGTTTAGGAGTTTGAGTAATCAAATAAAATTGACTGTTTTTTATCAAGTTCCAAAATATTTAAGGGAAGATTGACGCCGCTTGAAATAAAAAATGCCAGGCATTGCACCTGGCATTTGATTCTATTTTGAAATTCTGGATTAGCCGATCTTGTCGAGAACGTCCATCACTTCGCGAACGGCCTTCCGGCTTGATTCCAGCAACGCTTTCTCGTCGTGATTCAAATCCAGCTCGATGATGCGCTCAATTCCGTTCTTTCCAAGCACAACAGGCACACCGAGGTAGCAGTCTTTGATGCCATATTCTCCCTCGAGCTTCACGCACACAGGGAAGATACGCTTCTGGTCGCGCACAATTGCCTCAACCATCTGAGCAGCCGCAGAGCCCGGTGCATACCATGCACTTGTACCCATCAGCTTCACCAGTTCTCCACCGCCAACTTTCGTACGCTCAAGAATGGCAGTCAGCTTATCCTTGTCGATCAGTTCAGTGACAGGGATACCCGATACCGTTGTGTAACGGGGGAGCGGCACCATGGTGTCGCCGTGACCTCCCAGCAACATCGCCTGAATGTCTTTTGGAGACACGTTCAATGCTTCAGCGAGGAATGCACGGTAGCGTGCAGTATCGAGAATTCCCGCCATACCCATGATGCGGGTCCGGGGAAACTTAGACGTGATGTGAGCCTGGTACGTCATTACATCCAATGGATTGGACACGACGATGATAATCGCTTCCGGTGAATGCTTGACGATGTTTTCAGTAACTGATTTAACAATTCCGGCATTCGTTCCGATCAAATCATCGCGGCTCATCCCAGGTTTGCGGGGAAGACCTGAAGTAATGACGACCACATCTGAATGGGCTGTGCGTGCATAATCGTTGGTCGCTCCGACTGTGCGGGAATCGTAAAGATCAATTGGCGCCTTTTGCCAAATGTCCAGCGACTTGCCTTCTGCAAGACCTTCCTTAATGTCAAGCAGAACAATCTCATTTGCAATTTCCCGGTAAGCAAGAACGTCTGCGCATGTAGCCCCTACGTTGCCCGCACCAACTACTGTAACTTTCATGATATTGATTTGATTTGTGATGGATAAGTAAAATAAACGTCATTGGCGCATCGGACCTGGAGTGGAGCATACGCCTAACCGGGCGTGAAGTTATTAATAACCACCGATTTTGAAAACAAAAAATCCTATCTCCTCGCTACCCGGAACCGGATGGTCCTTGTCGTTTCAGAAGTAATTTTAAAAGGTTCCGCAATTCTTAAACCGACCACCCAAACGATGGTACCGGCACTTTCCAGTACAGTCACCCGCTCCTTCTGCAACCGGTCAATCTTCAAGTCAATTAAAAAATCGCTGACCTTTTTCTGACCTCGCATGCCTAGGGGCTGAAATGCGTCTCCGTCCCGCCACTTCCTCCAGGTCAACGGAAAGACCAGTTTGTTGAAATCCAGAAAAGCCTCCGTAGGTGGACTATTGAATACATTGCTTTCCGGGTTGACTTCAATCCCTGTCATTTCCTCCTGAAAAAGAACGGCACATACGCCCGGCACAACGACCACCGCGTCTGCTTCTTCGCTGGTAATCGTCTGTAAAACGAATTTATCACGGTCGTTTAGAAGCACCATTCTTCCTGAAGTGACCCACTTTCCAAACTCGGTTGCGCGTACAATGTCGTCGCATTGCTCAAACCGAAAGCCGTGAGGTTTCACAAGCTCCCACAACAATACGCTGGGATATCTGCTCGCATGAAGCGCCTTTTTGTCGATGAAAGTCCGGCCGTCAACTTTTGAGACATGATGCTGTTCGAAGGATACTTTATACTGTTCCGCAAAATGCCGGGCACCTGCCATCCGCTCCCTGGTCCGGAGAAACGTCGTCCCTAAGCCCGGGTTCAGCTCCAGAAGTCTGGGAATCACTTGCAGGCGGAGAAAATTACGGGAATAGTCGGTCATGGTATTCGAAGAATCCTCCCGCCATGAAATTGAATGAGCGGAAGCGTAGTGCCGGATGTCTTCGCGCGACAGAAACAACATCGGCCGGATGATCTTTCCCCTCACCGCCGGCATTCCTGACAAGCCGTCGATGCCGGTACCGCGAACAAAATTCAGGAGAAAAGTTTCGAGATCATCATCGGCGTGATGTGCCGTGGCGATATAATTAAATCCTTCCTGTGTCGCGATCCTTTCAAAAAATTCGTAGCGCAACGTTCTGGCTACCTGCTGAATGGAAACTCCGGAATTCTGCGCCTGCGACTTTGTATCGAAATATTCAAGAAAGAAGGGTATGCGATGACGCGCTGCATATTCCCGAACAAATGCCGTATCCGCTTCCGATTCTTCTCCACGAAGCTGGAAATTACAATGCGCTACACCTATCGAAAATCCTGCTTTTATAAACAAATCAGCCATCACCATCGAGTCCATTCCGCCGCTCACGGCCAATAAGATTTTATCTGTATTTTTGACGGTTGTTGTTTGGCCGATATGGTTTAAAAATTGCTTAAGCACTTGCCAAATTTACACCTTAACACGGGAGGTTTCTTTTCATGCTCAATCGTTTCGTTATTTTTTTTGCGGTGCTGTTTGCTGGATTCTCAGCTGAGGCCCAGAAGACCGTCGAGCTGTTAAATTCGGAAGTCATTAAGTATGGCAAGAAAAATGGCGAGACCTTTAACCGGTTGATTGGAAACGTAATCCTCAAACAAAATCAGACAACCATCTACTGCGACTCAGCGCACTTATTTGAAGCCCGCAACGCTGTGAATGCATTCGGCCGGGTGCGGATAACCGATGGCGACTCCGTGACGATCACTTCAAGAGGGCTGAACTACGATGGAAACACGCGAATAGCCCAACTTCGGCGTAACGTCGTGTTTACCAAACTTGGCACTGCCACGCTGTACACCGACTACCTTGACTATTCAAGACCGTCTGAACTGGCCTATTATTACAATGGAGGTCGTCTGGTTGACAGCATCAATGTGCTGACCAGTGAGAAAGGTTACTACAACCTGACCAGCAACCTCGCTTCGTTTAAGAAGGATGTGGTGGTCACGAACCCCGATTACAAAATGTTCTCCGACAGCCTTCAGTACCATTCCACGACGAAAATTATCTACTTCGTGGACAGCACCAAAGTGGTTAACAAAGACAGCAGCACGTTTATCTATGAAAGTGGCGAGTACAATACCATTTTGAAAACCTCGGTTCTTCGAAGAGGAACCGGTGAGACCCCACAGTACACAATTGTGGGAAATAGCTATAACCTGGATGGTGTGAAGAACATTGCGAGGGTTCGGGGAAATGTGATCATGACCCACAAGGAAGAAAACCTCCTGATTTATGGGCAAGCTTCCGATTATTACAAGGAAGCAGGCATCAGCAAGGTGTACAACAACGCCTATGTGGCCAAAGTAACAGACGATAACGATACGATTTTTATCTCTGCAGACACACTCGTATCGCTCGACAACGTCGACCCAGCGAAACGTAAGCTGTTGGCCTATAAGAATGTAAAAATATTTAAGACGGATATGCAGGGTATTGCAGACTCCCTCGAGTACAGGTCAGCTGATTCCACGGTTTACTTTTACAGGAAGCCAATTTTATGGAACGGCGGAAATCAAATGACGGCAGATTCCATCCACATGTTGATTCAGAACAATACCATCAGCAAGATTTTTCTCAATGGAAATTCATTTGTTATCTCCAGAGACAGTGTGGAAAACTTCAATCAGATAAAAGGAAGAAAGATGATTGCTGAAGTCACGAAGGGAAAAATTTCCAAGGTATTTGTCAATGGAAACGGAGAGACTTTATACTTCGTTCTGGATGATAAGACGCAGGCCATGGTGGGTATGAACAAAAGTATCAGCAGCCTCATCCTCATCTGCTTCCGCGAGGGTCAGGTAGACAATTTGAGTTTTTATGTCAAGCCGGACGCGAAGCTGATTCCTCCACACGAGCTGACGAAAGAAGATCGGCTCCTCACCGGATTCAAATGGCAGGCTGAGCTAAAGCCAACGAAAAAAGACGTTGCAAAAGAGCAGCTTCAAAACTCAAGAGGCAAAGAACAGAAAATGATGAAAAAATAAAGGCTGCCTCTTTCGAAGACAGCCTTGGGTTGAAGAAAAAAGGTTTCGTAGTAATTAATTCTTTCCGCCACCAATGTTAAAGCCCATGCGCACGCCGAGGTAATTTGCTTTGATGGGACTCTTAGCCGTTACGATATTATAGTCCAACGTCATGGTGAAATGGCCCAGATCAAAGCCGACGCGAGGATAGAATCCAAAAACGGTACCGCCGGCGAGAACAAGATCTTTCCCTGTCTTCGTGTCCTTAGTAGATCCCGAAGCCACATCAAATAGGCCAAGACCAAGTCCAGCGAACGGACGGAAATTATTATTGCTGAAGTAATACTGACCGTTCAGGGTGTAGGAACCGAGAGCCGATGCAGAACCACCTCCGGCACCTCCGGAAACGATAACTGCTGCTTCAAGGCGAAGGCCAGCCTGCAACTTGTCATTAATGCGGTACGCGGGTTCTGTGTAGACTAACACGCCACCTTTGGCACCAGCGCCGCCAGGCATTGCATAACCAAAACCAAGACCTACCTTAAACTTCTTGTACTCCTGAGCTTTGGAGACAAACGGGGTTGCGAGGAACGCAACAAGAGCTAAAAAAGCTAGTTTTTTCATAAGGGTTATTTTTTTAATGGCCCAAAAGTGAAAAAAACAGCCGGTTGAAAAAAGAAAAAAATGCAAATTTAAACGCGTTAAAACACTGATTATCTGATTGTTACAACATATTATTTAATGAAACAATTTCACAAACAGGCTCTTGAGCCGCTCCACTTAAATAAAGTTTTATACAATAAAATTTTTTAACTTCAGCATCGTTATGCGGGCGTTTTGGTTGTTGGCTATCATCATCCTGCTGGTTTTACCTGCGGCCGCGCAGACTTTTGAGCTCGCCCCCGTATCAGAAGTGTATCGAGCCTCTATCGGAGAGACCTTAAAAGCACCCATCAAAATCAAAAATACCTCTGACAAACCTTCGGTATTTGTCGTCAGACGGCTCCGCGCTCAACTTGGCTCCTCCCAAAAAAGCTTCTTCTGCATCGATAATAATTGCAGCGACCAGAAAATTGAGGAATTGGCATTCAGGCTTGATCCCGGCCAGACGCTGACCTCTCTGAGTGTCGTTGTTGAGGCTGGACTGGCGCATGGCATCAGTTCGCTGAAGCTGTTGATCTACAACAAGGCTAATCCTTCGGACGAGCAGGAAATCGATCTGAACATTGTCATTGAAGAGGCTTCACCCAAAGGAAACGTGTTTCAGAATTCAGAAGTCGTTCTTCATGAGGTCTACCCCAACCCGGTAACGGATCACGCCTTTATCGACTATCAGGTGACCTCCGACGCAACCGAGGCCAAGATTGTTATCCATAACCTCTTGGGAAATCCGGTGGAAGAAATTTATCTGCCCGCAGGCGGCTCAAAAGCCAAAATAAGGGTCGAGAACCTTAGTGCCGGTGTGTACTTCTACACCCTTTATGTCAACAACGAGGCGGTACTCAGCCGTAAATTCGTTGTAAAAAAGTAGGATTCAGCCCACTAAACCGGCAATCCCGGTTCAACTTTCCCGTTTTATAGTTCATCCTACTTATCGTATATTTGCGGGCTTATGCGGAATCTGACTTTGGTTTTTGTCGTTTTAATGGTCGCGCTGTCCTCGTCGTGCAGCAAATTCAGGAAGATTGAAAAAAGCGAGGATTGGCGGGTGAAATACGAAGGCGGCATTAACTACTACAATAAAAAAGATTATTACCGGGCTTCGGTGCTTTTTGAACAAATCCTGCCCATCGTGCGGGGTTTGCCCGAGGGTGAAAAGGTGCAATTTTACCTGGCTTACTGTCAGTACTACGATCGCCTTTACCTGTTGGCTTCGGAGCAGTTCAAAACATTTTACGAAACCTATGGCCGCAGTCCGATGGCAGAAGAAGCGCGCTTCATGTATGCCTATTCGTTGTATTCGGCGACACCGGACATCAATCTGGACCAGTCGTCCAGCATCGACGCGATGGGTGCCATGCAGGAATTTGTCAACCGCTATCCTGAAAGCAAGTTTACCGAAAGGGCTGTTGAGGTCATTTTGACTGCTCAGGAAAAACTGGAACAGAAAGGATTTGCAAATGCGTACCAGTACTACAAAATGAAAATGTTCAAGGCAGCGATCGTTTCCTTGAATAATTTCAAAAATAACTTCCCGGACAGCGAGTATCTTGAAGAAGCTTATTTTCTGGTGATCGACAGCGAATTCAGATTGGCTGAACAAAGTATTACCGCGAAACAACAAGAGCGTTATCAGGCTGTCGTCGACTATTACCTGGAATTTCTGGAGCGTTACCCGGAAAGTAAATTTTTGCGCGAGGCAGAAAAGATGTACGCAGAAAGCCTCGGACGCGTCAATAAATTCACAAGAAAAAATAATTAATAACCATATGGCAGTTCAATCATCCGTCGTTACGAGAGACATCGATCAAATTGCAGCACAGACTGGCAACATCTATGAGTCCGTTGTTGTGATCTCCAAGCGTGCTCGTCAAATCGCCGTAAACATCAAGGAAGAACTCAATAACAAGCTTGCAGAATTTGCGACAACCGTAGACAACCTCGAAGAAGTTTTCGAAAACCGCGAGCAGATTGAAATCTCCAAGTTTTACGAAAGACTCCCGAAGCCAACCACTACTGCAACTGAAGAGTTCATTGAAGGCAAGCTGAACTCCAGAATGCGCAACGCAGATATCGAAGGCAAACTCGATTAATTCTCCACTGCCTGAACATGGTGCTCAGTCAGAAGAAAATTCTCCTCGGCGTCTGTGGGAGCATCGCGGCGTACAAGTCTGCGATGCTGACGCGACTGCTTGTGAAAGCAGGAGCTGAAGTTCAGGTGATTATGACCAATGCGGCGGAGGCGTTTATCACGCCACTCACATTGGCCACTTTATCAAAACGACCAGTCCTCTCGTCTTTTACCAATGGCGAAGAAGGAGAATGGAACAACCATGTTGAGCTGGGTCTCTGGGCTGATGCCATGATCATCGCCCCGGCCTCTGCCAACACCATCGCCAAAATGGCCAACGGCCTTTGCGATAATTTACTGCTGGCGACGTACCTGTCTGCCCGTTGCCCCGTATTCTTTGCGCCCGCCATGGATTTGGATATGCTGAAGCATCCATCCACTCAATCAAATCTTGAGAAACTGAAGTCGTTTGGAAATCATCATATTCAAAGCAACTTCGGTGAACTGGCAAGCGGGCTTGTCGGTGATGGCCGCATGGCCGAGCCAGAGGAAATTTTTGGCGCGATAGCAAACCACTTTGCCCAAAACCAACGCCTCTCGGGAAAAAGAGCTTTGGTCACTGCAGGACCGACATACGAAGCGCTTGACCCGGTTCGTTTCATTGGCAATCACTCAACTGGAAAAATGGGATTTGCAATAGCGGAAGCTTTGGCTCAGGAAGGCGCCCTCGTGGATCTGGTTTCGGGACCGACGCACTTATCACCATCGAATCCGAATATCAAACTTCACCGGGTAACGTCAGCCGGAGAAATGTTTCAGGCTTGTGAAGCAGTTTTTCCAGAGGCGCACATCGTCGTTTTATCAGCCGCCGTTGCTGATTACAAGCCGAAAGAACGCGCTGACCAGAAGATCAAAAAGAAGGATGAGACCTTCACGCTGGAACTGACCAAAACTACAGACATTGCCGCCACACTGGGAAAACAAAAGAAGAACGGACAGGTAGTCGTAGGATTTGCGCTCGAGACGGAGCAGGAACTGCAACATGCTATGCAGAAACTGGAATCGAAAAATTTCGATTTAATTGTATTGAACTCACTCAACAATTCCGGTGCTGGCTTCGGGCACGATACGAATCAAATTACCATCATCGGCCGCAATAAAAAAACACAGGAATTTGACCTGAAGTCCAAGAAAGAGGTCGCCGTTGATATCGTCAATGCCGTCATTACACAAATTGAGCATGCGTAATCTGCTGTTACTGTTTTCGCTCGTCTGCAGCCTTTCGTTGCAAGGGCAGGAACTGAATTGTGTTGTCCGAATTAACAGCACACAAATTCAAACCTCCGACCGCGGCATTTTCAAAGATATGTCCAATGCGATAGAGCAGTTCATGAACACGCGCAAATGGACCTCAGATACGTATAAGGCGCATGAGAAAATCAATTGCTCGATGACGCTGACCATTACTAAAATGCCGGCCATTGGTCGATTCACGGCCACGGTTCAGGTACAAGCTGCGAGGCCTGTCTTTAATTCTGATTACAACAGCCCGACGCTGAACTTCGCGGATCGCGATTGGGAATTTGAATATATTGAATCGCTTCCCCTCGAATACAACGACAACAATTTTACCACAAACCTCACCTCGCTGCTGGCGGTTTACGCCTACATCATCCTTGGCGCCGATTATGATTCGTTTGCCGAGCTTGGAGGGACGCCCTACTACCAGAAAGCGTTAATGGTTGTCAACAACGCGCAACAATCCGGATTTCCCGGTTGGCAGCCGATTGGAAGCACCAGAAACCGTTACTGGTTCGTGGAAAATTTAACCAATGCGCAATTTGCCGATGTCCGCAAGGCGATGTATGCCTATCACAGGACGGGCCTTGACAACATGTCGAAAACACCGAACGAGAGCCGTGAAACGATTTTGAAGGCATTGCGGGCAATTAAAAAGGCGCGCGATGTCAATCCGAATGCGATCCTAATCATTTCATTTCTGGACGCCAAGGGGCGCGAACTTGCCAACATCTTCTCAGAAGGCGACCTCCAGATCCGGCGGGAAGCATATGACATCATTACTTCCATCGACCCTTCCAACCGCAGCGCCTACGATAAAATCATTGCGCGCTGATCACCCATTTTAATCACAGGGTTTGATAAATTTGACGCATGAGTCTGAGACAAACTCGTCTGACAACAGCTGTGGATATCAAGAATCGATTTGATTTGCTTAAAAATCAGGTTGTTCATATCGTCATGGCAAACCGGGCGGTATTCGCAGCCACTCCCCTGTCGCTGACCGACGGTGGCATCATGGTCCGCAATATGCGGGGTAAGTCGACTGAGCTCAGACTGGAGGAGATAACAGAAATTTACTTTGACGTCCAATCATGCTGAAGCATCTCACGATAAGAAACTATGCATTGATAAGGCATCTTGAACTCGATCCCTCCGAGCATCTCAATGTCATTACGGGCGAAACGGGAGCCGGAAAATCAATCATACTCGGTGCCGTGGGATTGCTGCTGGGTAATCGTGCGGACTCAAAAACGCTTTGGAACGAAGAGGAGAAATGTATTATTGAAGGGACATTCTTTCTCAAACCTTATCGGCTCAAAAACTTTTTTAAATCGGAAGATCTGGATTATGATGAAATGACGGTTATTCGTCGGGAACTGAGCCCGGGTGGAAAGTCGCGCGCATTTATCAACGATACACCGGTCACTTTGGATACGATGAAGAAGCTGGGCACGATGCTGATGGATATTCATAGTCAGCACGAGACACTGCAGCTCGCCAATCTCCTCTTTCAAATACAACTCATCGATGCCTTTGCGGGCAATGACGAATTGCTGGAACAGTACCGGGCTTCGTGGAATGAATATGTTGATGCCAAAAAAGCTTTTGAAGAATTAGAGCATCAGGCTCAGCGGCTTCGCGAAGAATCCGAATACATCAATTTTCAATTGGCAGAACTGGAGAAAGTTGCACTGCAGCCGAATGAGCTACCAGCACTCGAATCTGAATTGAAAGTCATGGAGCATTCAGAGGAGATCAAAACAAAACTCCGACAAAGCTTTGGGCTATTAACAGAAGGCGAATATGCAATCCTGGAGGCGCTCCGGGAAGTGAGAGTCCAACTTCAATCCATCGCATCCTACGCTCCGTCTTATGAAAAACTTCTGGAACGACTGGAAAGCCTGAGGCTTGAGTTGGAAGATTTGAGCAGTGAAGTTGAACAGGAAGACGAGCGTATCGAATTCGATCCGAATCGAATTGAAATTGTGAAGTCGCGTTTGAGCGCCATTTACAATTTACTGAAGAAGCACCGCGTCGGTACCGTCGAAGAACTTCTTGGTATTCAGGAAAAGCTTGCAGAGAAAGCATTGCTGACAAACGATTTGGACGGCGCCCTGAAGGAACGCAAAACCGTGCTCGATCGCGCAAGCAAGACGTTGCAGTCTCACGCGGCTGCGTTGTCCGCAGCAAGAAAGAAGTCCTTTCAACCGCTCGTGCAATCATTAACAAAACTACTTGCAGAACTTGGAATGCCGGACGCATCCCTTCAGATTGACTGGAGCGAAATTGCAGCAGGTTCCAATGGTGCTGATCGCGTGGAAATTTTATTCAGCGCGAACAAGGGAATTTCACCCAAGCCACTCGCCCAGGTCGCGTCGGGAGGAGAATTTTCAAGATTGATGTTCGCGATAAAATATGTGATGGCGGGAAAGACTGCAATCCCCACATTAATTCTCGATGAGATTGATACGGGAATCTCCGGGGAGATCGCGGTTAAGCTGGGTGAGATGATGAACCGCATGGCGCGAAAGCATCAGCTGATCACGATTACACATTCTCCTCAAATTGCTGCCAAAGGTGATAGTCATTATTATGTATTTAAGGACAACTCAGAAGCAAAGACCATCAGTAATATCCGGTTGCTGAGTCCGAATGAGCGCGTTGAGGAAATTGCTAAAATGATTGGAGGCGCGAAGCCGTCTAAGGTAGCACTGGAAAATGCTCAGGAGTTACTTGCTCGTTGAGTGACTATTAATCGCCACGCCGCATCGTAGGCGATCAGTTCTTCATCGAGAAGTTCACGAATGGCATCAACAAATAACTCTTTGTTTATTGGATCAATCTTTTGCTCCAGATCATCAATAGAGAGCGGCGCTGCCTGAAGCAACTTCACCACTTCGCTTTTGAGTCCTTTAAAAGAATTCAGATTTTCCTTTTTTCTCTTTTCAATACACACATCACACGAGCCACATTCGCGGGTGGTAAACTCACCGAAATAGTCCTGTATCACCTGCATGCGGCAACGGTGCTCCGTAGTCACGAAGTCTATCATCCTTTCCATTTTAGACGTCACGAGTTCCCTGCGCTCTGCCAATCTTTTCAAATCCAGAGGAAGGCGCTGCGCATCCTGTCTTGGAAGCAGAAATGTTACGCGGGGGCTGTCTCTCATCGGCTCATAGTGAACAATTTTTAAGTCATTCAGTTGCTTCAACTTCGCCTTAACTTCATTGACAGAAATCTGAAGCGACTGCGCCATCTTGCCCTCGTGGATGCGCACGAATCCGGCATATAATTCACCACCATATAATCGCATCATCATTTTGATAAAGGAATCAAACTGAGCATGCGCAATCTGAAATTCATACAATCGCGTATGGTCGACAGCGATATGCAGTACAGACGGGGAGAAAAAGCTTTCGTTGAACTGGATCAGCCCCTCTTCTTCCAGCTTTCGCAAGGCATGGTAGGAGTCTTGCGCAGAAATGTTGAAGCGAGCTGCAAAATCGTGCATATCGAAATCAAAACTTTCACCTTCACCACTTCCGACTGCGAGTTGAAAATAATTGGCCAGCGCCTGATAAACCCGTTGTAAAAGCTCAACGGTTGGTTGAGACTGCAAAGTCTTTCTGCGAAGGTTCTCGACATCGGCATCCTGATAAACCACAACGGCGTAAGCATGCTTCTCGTCCCGGCCAGCCCTGCCTGCCTCCTGATAATAAGACTCCATATTCTCAGGAATATCAATATGAATGACCGTACGGACATCCGGCTTGTCAATCCCCATACCAAATGCATTGGTGGCCACCATGACTGGAGTCGCGTTCGATATCCATTCATCCTGCCGCCTGGTTCGTTCCTCAAACGATAAACCCGCATGGTAATACGTGCTTTTGAATCCGCGGCGATTCATTTTGGCAGCCACCTGTTCCGTTTCTTTGCGCGAGCGCACGTAAATGATGGCGGATCCTTTGACTCTGGAGAGTATCTCGACCACCTTCTTCTCTTTGTTATCCGTTTTGCGCACGACAAAAGAAAGGTTATCGCGGGCAAATGTTTTTCGGAATACAGCATGTGCTGGTGGGAATCCGAGACTTGTCACGATGTCATCCACCACTTGCGCAGTGGCGGTGGCGGTCAATGCCACAACTGGAACTGAAGGCTTTAACTTTCTTAATTCACCAATCTGGAGATAAGAAGGACGAAAATCGTGTCCCCATTGAGAAATGCAATGCGCTTCATCAATCGCGAAAAGGCATACATTCATCCGCGACACACGCTCGCGGAAAATTTCTGTATGTATTCGTTCCGGAGAAATGTAAAGGAATTTAATCGGACCATACACCGCATTATCGAGGCTGATGTCAATCTCAGCCCTGCTCATGCCTGAGTGAATCGCGACTGCAAGAATATTTTTCCGTTTTAATTGTTCAACCTGATCCTTCATGAGTGCGATCAACGGCGTGACCACCACACAAACACCTTCCATGACCAGAGCAGGTACCTGAAAACAAACGGACTTTCCACCACCCGTCGGCAACAGCGCAAGCGTGTCGTTCCCTTTCAGCACCGACTGAATAATATCTTCCTGGAGAGGCCGAAACTGTTGATGCTTCCAGTATTGCTGCAGAACAGAAAGCGGAGTTCGGGAGGACATCGTTGATAATCCTATTTATTCACGATCACCGCATCTTTGAGAATGAAATTGACGTGATCGACATCGTCTGCATTAAGCTTCAGTTTACCCTTGACGGTGATGAGATCATCGACATGAAACTTAGGTGGATCCTTAATGAAATACACTTCAGCAATTGATTCCGGTCCACCGCCACCGCAGAAGTAGCATTGACTCATCGGGAACTTGGAGATGATGATATATTTCTCGCCGTCGGGTGCAAACGGCACATAAAATCCCTCCACAACAATCTCCTTTCCTTCGAGCGACTTCAAATCCGCCGGGAACGTTGGGTAGAATAAATACTCTCCGAGCTTTTCATAATACTTTGGCTCAAACTTGGTTTTCGCAAAAAGCTCCCAGCTGTCTTTTTTTGTCTGGGCAAAAGTCCCAACGGAGACCAACACGAAAAGAACGAGAACGATATTTTTCATTACTGTCGTGATAATGTTTTAGAGATATCGGTACGATAGGCCTGAATGGCCGGCAAAACGGAACACGCTACACCCAGCAACAACGCAAGGATAAATATTTGAACTTCCTCCGGATAAAATATGGTAGCAGATAAAGCCGAACCATCAGGAATAAACGAGGAAGCGATGGCAACAAGCAGGTGCCCTAGAAGAATTCCGGCAGCGGCGCCCATCGTTGTCAGGCATACACCTTCAACAATCATCAATCCAAAGACCTTTGACCGTGAGGATCCCATGGAACGCATGATGGCGATGTCATACCGGCGTTCCTTCATAGAATTGTACAGGGCAATGAATATACTCAGCGCCGAGACAAAGATCAGGATATAAGCAAAGGCGCTGAGCAAGGCGATTCCCGTGCCGAGTATAGAGAATAATCGGGCAATTTCGAATGCGGGGCTTGCCGCCTGCAAATTACTTTGGCTATTGACCCAGCGAGGCATTTGCACCGCTCCCATGGCAGAGCGATACTGGATCAGCATGGAAGTGATCTCGGTCGTTGAATCCTGAATGGAAACGCCCGGAATTAGTTTGGATGCAGTTGCAAGAGAATCGGTAGTCTCTGTTTCATGAGCGCCATGGACATGCCATATGCTTGGAACATCGCACAGAATCAGATTATCAACGACCGTACCGGTTGATGCTAAGATTCCGGTAACGACAAACTTCGCTTCATCATGTGCGTGTCCTCCATCACTTAATCCGTGCACGCTTTCGAACTCCTTCCCAACTTTCCACTTCAATGCTTCTGCCACACGAGCGCCCAAAACCACTTCCATCTCTTCACCGAACCACTTACCTTCGGCAACCTCTGCTCCGTAATACTGTCCATAAGCGGGAACAGTACCGATGATGCGGAAACCTTGATAGCTATCTCCGAGCGCCAGCGGAATGGCATTCTTCACAAGTCTGTTTCGCGCGATGCGCTCCGCTTCGATCAAGGGAATATTCCCGGTTGGAAAATCGATGTGAAAAATATTACAAAGTATCAATTGCAGCGGGCTGCCTTTCGCACCAACGACCAGATCAATACCACGCGCATTTTTTGAAATATTTTCTTCCAGTTGTTTATTCAGGATGGTCAGCAACGTAATCATTGCGATACCAAGACCGAGAAGAATGAGATTCAGGACCGTGTTCAAAGGTCTCGCACTCAGGTAACGCCATGCAAGTCGGAGCAGATTCATAGTAGTACCTGGTTGGTGATAACAGATTTCAGCCGCTGATCGTGCGTGGCGATCAGCAGCGTGGCGCCTGACTCTGCGGCAGATTGAAACAACAGATTGACCACAGCCTCGCAGTTTTGATCATCCAATGCCGAAGTTGGCTCATCGGCAAGTATGATATCGGGTTTATTCAGTAAGGCCCGCGCGATGGCAATTCTTTGGGCTTGTCCCTGGCTTAATTGATCGACCCTGGATTTGAGTTTTGTTTCCATATTGAGCAGCGCGAGCACTTCGGCTACACGTCCCTTGTCCGGCTTCAGGCCAGCGAGATACGGCGCGAGCAGAAGGTTCTCCTCTACGTTCAACGACGGCACCAGGTGATTCTTCTGGAAGATAAAGCCAATGTGCCGGCCACGGAAACGATCGAGCTGGGCCGTTGACAGCGCATGGAGTTCGGTTTGATTGACGCGAATGTTACCCGACTGCAATTTCAGCAAACCTCCCAGCAAGTGAAGCAATGTCGTTTTGCCTGAACCCGAGTTGCCAAGTAGTAATGTATGTTCTCCACGGCCGACGCGAAAGTCAGGGAACCCAATCGGTTTTGCACCGGGGTGAGTAAACTGGACGGAATGTACTTCAACCATAACCGACCGGAAATTAATGATTGTCCGCCAGAGCGCAGAACAATTTTATCTCTGTGAGAAATTATTTGTAGTAGGTTACGGCCACGCGAAATCTGGGGTCAATTGCGCCGAGGCGGTCGTAAGCCGATTTTGAAATTCGAATGATTAATTTGTCGTCGGCAGCATTGTCCGGGAGTTTGCCTAACACGCGGACAAAAACCTCTCTTGAATTCATTTCATTCCTGATCTTCAGGATGGTTCCAACGGGTGCCGTCTTGTGCAAAGCCAGGTACTTCCGGTTGCCGTCTGTGCCCTCGATCAATTCTGCGAGACCGGACTCAACTACTTCATTGCCATTTCGAACAGATTCGGTAATGCGGATGGTTTGCTCCTTTGAAGCTACGGGGGTCTCAACGGCTTTCCGCTCTTCAACTACAGGATCTTTCTGAGTTTTCGTTTCTACTACCGGGTCCGTCTTGACAATTTTGTTCTGATTATTCGCAGGACGAGTGACGTATAACGTTTGGCCTACTGTCAGTTCATTGGAGGACAAGTTATTCCAGGCCTTCAAATCATCCACGGAGACCTCGTATTGTCGCGCAATCGAGTAAAGTGTCTGGCTGGCACCAACGACATGCACCCCTTCCTTCTTTAATACCGGAAGATTCGTGACTTGTTGATCTCTCAGAGATTTCGCCTTCAGCACCAGCACCTGGCCTACACTGAGGCTATTTTCTTTAAGATTATTCCACGACTTTAAATCGTCTACGGGGATATTGTATTTTCTGGAAATGGAGTACAAGGTTTCACCAGTGGCAACGGTGTGCGTCGTTGTTGCAGGTTGTGCAGGCGATGATGTGTAGGGAATGCGAAGCACCCTGCCCACCTCAAGTCCAGAATCTGCTCCCTGGTTGTTTTGCACAATTTCCGCTACCGTTGTGCGGTAGCGTCTGGAAATGGAGAACAAAGTCTCTTTCGCCTCCACTTTGTGAAGGACAAACTTTTTTCCGTTTACCGTTTCCATGCCTATGGAATCCGAAGGTGCCGGGTTAAAAAATGAGAACCCGAATATTAATAACACTTTAATCATACCAAAGGATAAGTGATCAACTCACGCTTATTTTTTACGAAAATTAAGGAACGATTGAAGAGGAAAAAAGTATCTGTACCTATTCCCTGAAGCCGTTCGCCGATTTTCTCAAACAGCCGTATGCTGCCCTGTTCGTCAACAACCAACAAATAGTTGGCCAACTCCGGTTCCTCAACGTAGAACGAGATAAAAATAGTCTTTTCCGAGTGAAGATATTCGATAAGTCCAATTGCTTTTTTTGACGCCTTCAACTCAATGAACTTTTGTACCGTATCGAAATGGTCGCCTCCTTGTGCATACACCATTGGTGATTCCTGCAGTGTCGTCTCCGGAACCTCCTCACATTGGTCGGTCTCCTGCCCCGTGGAAATCCTCAAGGCAGTTTCCTTGCGCCCCATTTTGATATCCGCCCCGACAATGCATTCTTTACCCGCACGGGAGAATGCAAAGTCATTTCGAAACCACTTCATTTGCCGGTCCTGCCAGGCATAGCAAAGCAGGCTTTTTCTGTCCGGATTATTGGTGTCGGTGTACACCGCAAACAAGATTACATCAGAAAAAAAAGCTACCGGATTACACCACCAGGGCTCCTCAAGTTCCCAATTATTCCACATGAATTTGCCTTCGTGAATATGGTATAAATGATAGCGTGCTTTTTTGGACTCCAATCGCTCTTCAATAAGCAATACAGGCTGCACCGGATGCGATAAAATCTTCCAGACAATGCCCTCAAAAGGGAAGGAACCGTTAACTTGTAGTTTCAATCAGAAAAAATTCAGACATCTCAAAATATGAAAAAAATCCTGCCCTTGTTTTTTTGTCTTCTCCCCCTGATCGCCATGTCCCAGAAGAAGAAAGTGATGGTCATGGAAATCCGGGCAGAGATTGATCCACCGATGAAAAGATATGTCGATCTGGCAATGAAACACGCCGAAGAAACCAAGGCAGACATCGTTATTGTGGATATGGATACCTATGGCGGCGTGCTCACCGATGCCAAAGAGATCGTCGACCGGCTGATGTCATTTAAGAAACCGGTTTGGGTGTACATCAATTCAGACGCAGCCTCCGCCGGTGCGTTGATTTCGATCGCCTGCGACAGCATCTATATGGCGCCCGGCGCAAGCATCGGCGCTGCGACGGTCGTTGACGGTGCAGGTGAAAAAGCCCCTGACAAATATCAATCGTATATGCGCTCCATCATGCGCTCGACGGCGGAGGTAAACAAGCGCAACCCAAAGATTGCAGAAGGCATGGTGGATGAGGATATTGAGATTCCGGGCATCAAAGAAAAAGGTAGAATCATTACCTTCTCAACCTCAGAGGCACTCAAAAATGGTTTTTGCGATGCGGAAGTTAATTCGATCGAGGAGATCCTGACTCGCAATCAAATTACTGACTACAGCCTCGAGCGCTTCGAACTGAGCACCGTTGACAAGATTGTTGCTTTTTCGATCAATCCATTCATCAGTGGCATCTTAATTCTTGTCATCATCTCCGGAATCTATTTCGAAATGCAGTCACCGGGACTCGGATTTGCGGGACTGGCGGCGCTTGTGGCGCTGATCATTTATTTGATTCCTTACTATCTGAATGGGCTCGCGGAGAACTGGGAAATTCTTGCATTTCTGATCGGACTTGGACTTATCGGTGTTGAAATATTTCTGATTCCGGGATTTGGCGTCGCTGGTATTTCGGGCATCATCATCACACTCGGTTCGCTGATTCTCATCATGGTGAACAACAACAACTTTGATTTCGAATTTGTTGATTCCGGTGATTTGATGCGCTCCTCTGCGGCTGCGCTCGGTGGTCTTCTCGGCGGCGTGATTGCCTTGTTTGTAATTGGAGCCAATATTTCCAAGACGAGATTTTACGGCCGTGTGGCGTTGACGTCTACTCAGGACAGCAACCAGGGTTTTGCGACCAATGCCGGGTATTCAAAACTCATTGGCCGGAAGGGCACAGCACAAACCGTGTTGCGTCCGGGAGGAAAAGTAATGGTGGATGATAAATTATACGACGCATTCACCCGAGGGGAATACATTGAGCCGGGTACAACGGTCGAGGTATTTGATTTTGAAGGTGCCTCGCTGAAAGTAAAGTCTGTGAAGCAATCATGAAGAAGATAATTGGCATCATTCCCGCGCGATACGCTTCGACAAGATTTCCCGGGAAACCACTGGTAGACATTGCCGGAAAAACAATGATCGAAAGGGTCTATCGACAAGCACTCGCATGCCGGGATTTATCACAAGTGATCGTCGCCACCGACGACGAGCGCATCGCCCGGGAGGTAAAAAGATTTGGCGGAGAATATTGCATGACTTCTTCCGAGCACCCCAGCGGAACCGACCGCTGTGCAGAGGTAATTAAAAATTTGAAATCAGACTGTGATGCAGTGATTAATATTCAGGGGGATGAACCATTCATCGACCCCAATCAAATTTCTTTGTTGTGTTCATGCTTTGATGATGAGCGTACGGAGATTGCGACCCTTATTCGTAAACTTGATGATGCCGGAAAATTATTCAGTCCGAACACGGTAAAAGTTGTTTGCGATGCAAATGCGTTCGCCATCTACTTCAGCAGAAACCCAATACCCTTTGTCCGGAGTGTGGACCAATCACAATGGATGACTGCGCAGGATTTCTATCAGCACATCGGCATCTATGGCTACCGAAAATCGGCACTGGAGAAAATAACGCAGTTACCTCAGGGAAAACTGGAGCGCGCCGAGTCACTCGAACAACTCCGGTGGATTGAGCATGGTTATGCCATCAAAACGGCGATAACCAATAGAGACACCGTTGCGATTGACACGCCGGATGATTTAGTGAGACTGAACGAAGCCATTGCCCGCGGGCAACATCTTTAATTTGTCGAGCGCGAACTTCTCCATGAGTTGATAAACCGTCTCTACGTCTTTGCTCGCCAATGCGCCACCCAGAACGTGGGCACCTGCCGTCGGTACAGCAATCGCCTCCTTTAATGAGTCCGGGGTGCCCAGTTGCCGGTGCATTTCCAGCATGCCCGAAACACGAACCTCCGGATCCTGATGTTCTTCGTCTTTGAAATAATACAGCGTTAGTGACGGCGCGGAAATTGCCGCGAATGTTTCCTCCGTCATATTGTCTTCCAGCAACGCCTGCAGCTGAACCAATGACTCAATCCGGTATTTATTATTCCAGTATTGCGCCTTTTCTCCCGTTGCTGAGGTTGTCCTGTAATCTCCACCAAGAACCAGACGAGCGATTTGAAGACCCCATGGATTATTGAGAAGAAATGCAGCATCGTCGTTGATGGCAATGTTTGGGGAAAGATTGATGAGTGCGTGCACCTTTTCGGGAAAAGCTTTGGCAAGCATCAGCGCGAGTGTCCCTCCGGTTGAGGTGGACAGAAGAATCACTTTGTGACCCAGCTTTTCACCAATTGCTAATGCTTCGCAGGCACTCGCCCAAGAGCGTGCAGCTGTGTATTGCAGCAGGGTCTCCGTTGTGTCAACGCCATGGTCGGCAAGTCGCGCGAGGTAAAGATTCGCGCCAAATTTCTTTGCAAAGCGAAGATGTACCGGATCGCCCTCCTTCCATGTTGCAGAAAATCCGTGGAGGTACACTACGCTGTAAGTAGTCTTTTGCTTTGATGAGTCTGCCCAAACGATGCGTGCCTGGTTATCTGGTTTGAGCTGATGTCGGGATTCGGTTTGTGCTACGTAGGCTTCAAGTCCTGCCGCGTCAGAAGGAACAGCAGGCATGAGACTGGAATAGACAGTTTCTGCAGGATGTGGCCCGAGTACGTACACCACAAACAGAACAACAACCGGAATGATGAACTTCAGGAATTTGCGCTTGCTCATCGAGTTTTAGTTTTTACCAAGTTACGCACTTAGGCCAACTCCTCCACATAGCGGGTACTCATGGAAAAACTGAATGTTGTCCCTTTACCGAGCTCACTGGTGACCCATATCTTACCACCATTGTTTTCGACAAATTCCTTTACGAGCAACAATCCGAGACCCATACCCTTCTCATTTGATGTACCTCGTTTGGTGAAATGCGTATTCGGATCAAACAGGCGCGCCAGATCATCTGTGTCCATACCCACTCCGGAATCTGCCACCGATACCACCGTCTGGGCACCCTGCTCCTTTGCGGAAATGGTGATGGCGCCACCAGGACGATTGAATTTAATCGCGTTTGCAATCAGGTTTCTCAGGATAATTCGAACATGATTCTTGTCTGCGTAAATGAAGGCCGTTTCCGGTGTATCTTTCACCAGTCTCACACCCTTTGTGCGTGCGGTCTCATCGTATAATCTGATTTGATCATCTACCAAATTGGCGACATCAATTGTTTCCGCACGGGATTGAATTCCCTTCAATTGGGTCTGCGCCCATGCCAGCACATTATCCAGATCTTCATAGACAGTATCCACATTTTTCTTGAGGCTTCTGGAAATGTCCGTGAATTGCTCCTGACTCAGATCAGTAGTCACGAGTAATTCCATCAATGCCTTTAATGAAGCAACCGGACTTCTTAAATCGTGGCTGATGATAGACAGGAGTTTATCTTTCGTTTGATTCAGGCTCTTTAGTTGTAAGGCCTGTACATTGACTTCTGCATTCTTCAACTCAAGCTCACGTTTAGCCCTGCTCTTGATCCGGTTCTCGTAAAATAAGATGAAGGCAAGGATGATCAGCAAGCTTGCAAAGCCCATGTAAAAATAGCGCCAAAGCTTTTGGCTGTGCAGCTCTTGTTCTTTCAGCAAAGCCTCTTTCGTCAACAAATCAATTTTTGCTTGCTGCATCTCCCGATCAAAGCGCCATTGCATCAATGAAGTTTCTTCACTGCGCTTTTTTCTGTAGAGACTATCGTGGACGGCAACGTATTTGCTCTGATAGGCAAAAGCTTTTGTCAGAGGACCGGTAACAGCGTACGCATCGGCAACCAGTTTATAGAGTTTATCGAGTTCATCCAGATAGCCAAATTCTTCTCCGATGGGAATATGCGATTCCAATACGTCAATCGCCTTGTCCGGGCGGTTTTGACTCAGATGCAATTTTCCGAGGCGGTGGGCCACCGTTAATTTGAGGAAATTGTTATTGGCCCGACCAGCTGCCCGTAAGGCGTCATTCAGATGCTGCTCGGCTTTTCGCACTTCGTTCTTCTTCAAAAAAATGTCCGCAAGTGTACGCAGTGAAAACCCAGTCAGGTAAATGTTATCGAGTTCCTGGGCAATGGCAAATGCCTGACTTGCTTTTTCGTGCGCTGTGGTCAGGTCACCAGACATCACGTAGCCATAAGCCATGTTGTTGAGACTCCTCGCCATCAAAACGCTGTCCGTTGTCTTGATGCCCAACTGGTACGCTTCCTTGAATCGGTCGATCGCCATTTGCGCCTGTTCCTCTTCCACGTGGATGGCGCCGATGTTCATGAGCACTCGCCCTTTACCGGCTGTGTCGTTAAGTCCTTCATAGAGATCAATCGCCTTGAGCGCATAGTCCAGAGACAAGCGATAATTTCCCCTGCGATAGGTAATCCATCCCAGCTGTTCAAGTGCCAAAGCCAGATTTTCCCGGTCAGAAACTTTTTCGCTCAGGATCATCGCTTCTTCTGCAAATCGGTAGGCTTTATTGTTATCGAGATCCTTCCATGACGCCGCAAGTGTATTCAAAACCTGAAGCCGTACGGAATCCTCCAGAGTCGCATCAGTCAATACACTCTCGAGGCTATCGGTAACGCTCTTTTGCCCCCAAACGTTTCCGAACAGGAAGAGACCAAAGCATGTGAGAAAACAAAAAATCCTCATTGGAATGTATCGATAGCAGCTGCAACTACGCCATTCTGAGGAATACTTTTGAGTGAAAATTTGTAAAAAACCTACACAAACCGGCTGAACCGCGGAAATATACTTTCGAAGTCTGTGGTATCTGAAAAACAGCTGAATCCGCGCAGAATCGAGGATTTATCCCCTGAATCGAAGAAAAGTACCCATGGGCAGATCACGCTGGTGGCGCGATTTCAGGAAAAATTCACCGTACTCCGGAGACGGAATTTCGAAATGTGTCTTCGCCACATTGAGCCCCACGACGGCTGAAAGGCCCACAGCATACATACTGAGTACAAAAAAGAAATCCTTCTTGGCCAACAACTGGCTGCTCATGAAAACGAGTTCATCGAGCTGCTCCTGCAGCGTCCATTTTTCGCCTTCAGGGCCGCGCCCGTATGGAGGCGGATCCATGATGATTCCGTTGTATTGATTACCCCGCTTCGCCTCCCGGCGCACAAATTTGAACGCATCTTCATACACCCACCGAATATTGTCGAGGTTGTTGTTTTGCATATTCTGGCTCGCCCAGTTTAGCCCTGGCCGTGAAGCGTCGCAGTGAATCACTTCTGCACCAGCGCTGCGCGCAACGACCGAAGCCGCGCCCGTATAAGCAAAAAGGTTCAGTACCCTTCCCGGTTGTTTCCAGGAACGAATGGTATCGTAAATGAAATTCCAGTTATTTCCCTGCTCCGGAAAAATGCCAACGTGCCCAAACCCAGTCAGGGCAAGCCGCAGCGTCAATGACAGGTCACCATATTGATAACCTATCTGCCAGCTTTCAGGCATCCCTGCCTGACGGGTCCAGCCTCCCTTGATGTCATCCGTGAAACGAAACTTATCTTTTTGCTCACGCGCGAAACGTGCCTGCGCCAGGCGTTGCCATTCATCGGCAGATAGTGCAGGCCGCCATATTGCCTGTGGCTCCGGACGAATGAGCGTGTACTTACCGAAGCGCTCCAACTTTTCAAAATCACCGGAGTCGATTAATTCATACTCTTTCCAACTTGAAGGATGTTGCAGGCTCAGGTTCAATGTGCAGATTGTATTTGATGAAGAGCAAAATTAAACTTTGCCTGCATAATCTTTGTACCTTGGCCGCGATAGTTTGTAGCTCACTGTGCATTTCACGATAACAAGTACGCAAAACCCGAAGATCAAGAGTCTCCTTGCCCTGGAAAAGCCGCGCGAGCGGAGGAAGCAGGGGCTGTTTGTTATTGAGGGGCATCGTGAAATACGACTTGCGCTCGAAGCCGGGTATAAAATTGGAAACTTGTTTTTTTGCGAGGAGATCATCTCCAGACAAGCGTTGGATGCGCTTCAGACTGAAAACAAATTACTCATCCCGGTTTCTCCGGAAGTATTTGAAAAAATAGCCGTTCGCGAAAGTTCGGGAGGTGTGTTGGCAGTTGCCGAACAAAAGATCAATACGCTCGACAAAATTAAACTGACACCGAATCCGCTGATCGTTGTCCTTGAGGGCGTGGAGAAACCTGGAAATCTTGGCGCCATCCTGAGAACGGCAGATGCCGCGGGCGCCGATGCGGTGATCGTATGTGATCCACAGACAGACTTTTACAATCCCAATGTGATTCGCTCCAGTATCGGTTGTGTTTTCACGAGACAGATTGCCTCTGCTACTTCATCTGAAACCATCGACTGGCTCCGAAAAAATAAGGTGAGAATTTTATGTACTTATTTGAAGGCATCGAAGCCGTACCATCAGGAAGACTACGCGGGAGCCACAGCGATTGTGATGGGAACAGAAGCCGTGGGATTAACGGATCAATGGGTCAACGCCTCCGATGCGAACATCATCATTCCGATGAGCGGAAGCATTGACTCCATGAATGTCAGTACGGCAACTGCAGTTGTTGTGTTTGAAGCAAAACGCCAGCGAAATTTTAAATAAGGAATTCAACTACGCTTCACGAAGCTGGTAAAAATTTTCTTCGACGTAATAATGCGGCAGCAATCAGACTGACCAACACTCCCACCGGTGCCATTTCAACAAAAGCAGTGACGGCAAAACGAACGACCGGATTTTTATAGGCCTCAGCAAACTTCAACATCTCTTGTTTCTTTGCTTCGACCTCATCGGCCGGCATTCCGCTGGATTCCAGCTTTTTGATTTCCTGCGCGGTGTATTCCTCCATGAAGTTTGATGCGGAGGTCTGGTACATCACTTCCCAGGTGAGGGCATATAAACACGAGGCGACGAGCGTGATGAGCAAGCCGATTTGCAAGGCCTTCCCAAATGAAATGACACCCGACTGATGATTGTCGCGGTAGTTTTTGATGGCAAAGAAGATCAGCGACAGCGCAATGATCATTGACGCATAGCCAATAAGCATCCCGTTGGTTTGGTCGATGATTCCTTTATCTGTTAAAGGATGAGCGATGACCAGCATGGCCGAGACAATTGCGCCACCAATAGCGCCGTAGATTAAAATGATTTTTTTCATAACTATTTTTTTGCCCGAATTACCGGCAACGGAGGTTCATCACATTCACCCGAAAGGATGATTTGATGAATTTCATGCTTTTGGAGGACATTTTTCAGGGGAGCAGGCCGATTTGTTTTGCTTTTTGGATGGCCTGGGTCCGGCGCTTCACCTCCAGCTTAAGGAACAAATTTCCCGCATGGGTCTTCACCGTGTTCAACGACACAAACATGGCGTCGGCGATTTCCTGATTGGACAGGCCCTTGGCCATGAGTTCAAGCACTTCCATCTCCCGTTTGCTGATTCCCGCCGCAGCAGGGTCTGCTGTTGGAAGCGGCTGAGTGCTATGTCTTCGGGTCAGCTTCAAGCCGGCCCATACCCCTAGCGTTGTAAAAATGACAGCGACCAGCCCGAGATAAAATTCGAGCTTCAGATCCAGCACGAGGTATTTGTACTCCAGAACTTTCAGGAGCGCTGTAAGCGCGGCGAGGGCAGCAGCATAAATCAGTATAGTCCGGCGCATGAATACTCAAGTTACAAACGATTTGCGCAACGGACGAACACGGTGTCACAAAACTATCCAGCCCAGCCGTCCCGGTCGAGGCTCCTATATTGAATTGCTTCGGCCAAATGTTCGGTTTGTATTTCCTCATCACCTGACAAGTCCGCGATGGTGCGACTGACCTTCAGTATGCGATCATACGCCCGCGCCGACAGTCCGAGTCTTTCCATCGCTGTTTTCAGAAGTGCGCGCCCGGTGTCGTTAATCGCGCATATCTTTTTCACCATGTTGGACGGCATCATTGCATTGCAATAAATTTCCTTTTGATCTTTAAATCGTTCTGCCTGTCGCTCACGTGCACGCACAACACGCAGGCGAATATCATTGCTCGTTTCTACTTTACGGGTGGCAGTCATCTCATCGAAACTTACCGGAACAACTTCCACATGAAGATCAATCCGATCCAATAAAGGCCCGCTCACTTTGCTGAGGTATCGGTGAACAACGCCGGGACCGCAGACACATTCTTTTTCCGGATGATTATAGAAACCGCATGGACAAGGATTCATACTCGCGATGAGCATGAAGTTGGCCGGATAATCGATTGAAATTTTTGCCCGCGAGATCGTCACTTTTCGATCTTCCATCGGCTGACGCATGACTTCCAGTACCGCGCGTTTGAATTCCGGAAGTTCATCAAGAAACAATACGCCGTTATGCGCAAGTGAGATTTCTCCAGGCTGAGGATGACCTCCACCACCGACGAGTGCCACATCAGACACGGTGTGATGGGGCGCTCGATAGGGGCGTGTGGTGAGGAGGCCTTGTTCTTTATTTAATCTTCCGGCAACAGAATGAATCTTTGTTGTCTCCAGAGCTTCTTCCAGGGTAAGCGGAGGAAGGATGGTTGGCAGGCGTTTGGCAAGCATGGTCTTACCGGCGCCCGGCGGGCCAATCATGATCACATTGTGTCCACCTGCTGCCGCAATCTCAAGCGCGCGCTTAATATTTTCCTGGCCCTGTACATCTTTAAAATCAAAATCATATTGATTCAACTTCGCGCCAAAAACCTCTTTCGCGTCGACGCGCACAGGCTCTATTTCTTTGAATCCGTCGAGAAAGGCAATCGCGTCCTTCAGTGTTTCTACGGGGTAAACTGAAAGGCCCTCAACGATCGCGGCTTCGCGGGCGTTATCTTTTGGTAGAATAAATCCGCGATATCCTTCTTTCGCTCCCTGTAATGCAATGGGTAACACACCTTTGATCGGGCGAAGAACACCATCGAGCGACAACTCGCCCATCACGAGATACTGATCCAAATCAGGTACTTTGATCTGACCTGATCCTTTTAATACACAAAGTGCAATGGGAAGATCGTAGGAGGTTCCTTCTTTTCGCAAATCGGCTGGCGCGAGGTTGACTACCGTTTTATTCCGCGGCATGAAGTAGCCACAACTTTTCAACGCAGCTTCCACGCGATGCTGGCTTTCCTTCACCGCGTTGTCCGGAAGTCCGCTGATGAAAAATTTAGAACCTTGTTCGACGCTTACTTCGACAAGAATGGTTTGTGCATTCACACCGTGAACGGCACTGCCAAAGGTTTTTGCCAATTGAAACATAGGTCAACAGGCAGTCAGGACGTGGGTGTCGTAAGAAATCAGAATAGATGGATCAGCACACACTGATGCGCCGATCGTCGTGGAGTTTAGCGGGGTCATTTTTTTCCATTTAGATCAATGGAAAATATAGGAGAAAACGGACGCTCCGACAAACAAAACGTATTAATTGCCTAAAAGTGCAAGTCGTTCAAAAAATCCAGAACCACTTTTAATACAAAAATCAAAGACCGAGGCAACACGAAAAGGTTATAACTCAGTCTTTAAGACGGTCATGAATTATACTGAAAGTAAAGGGTGACCTCTGAAAATATGGAGATGACATTGGCACAACCGTGTTAACACTTAAGTCCGCTGCACGATTAAATGGAATTCCTTTAAAGCATAATCTTGTCATACGCTTTGCAACAATCCTGTGATGAACACAATTTAAGTGTTCTCATCGTCGGTCAATGCGTCGGACTTTTTTCTTATTCTTCTTGCGCTCACCATATACCTGTGCAAGGTGTTTCGAGTGTACTTTGGCTTACGTAAATTTCTACTGGGTCTCTTGGAATGGATTTGGTGACATCCGGCATGGGCCTTGCCGGGCAAGACGTAGTCGCTGAAACTGCATGTCGGTTATTGGAAAGGTATTAAGACCGTTGTATCTTGAAATTAATGAGTTGCTTTTGTTAGAAAATAGAATCGCGTCATGAGTCGTTCAATTTGGTTTTTCTTTTTATGTCTCTTGATTAGCCAGCAAAGTCAAGGACAATTGAAATTGCTCAAAAGGGCGTGGATCAAACATGCGTTCGAAGAATTTCAAATGAATTTCAATTCGGATTCACTCTACCTCAGATATACTTTTAATAGCAATAATCTTTTGATAGCCTTTGAGCCCGAATCGGAGAGTACGGTTTTGCCATACTCCCTGATCAAAAACAAATTGACAATTTCCTATGATGAATGGCTTGTCGAAACTTTGACTGATTCAACCCTGACTATCTTCCTTCCCGGATTCCGACGAATCTACTTTTATTCAGAAGAATATTTGCGCAGCAAACAGAAAGACTTAGTTCAAGTTGGTGAATACAATGGACAACCGGTATTCAAACCCACACCAATAGTCACACCGCGCTACCGGAAAGACCACCGTCTGGGCAACGACATTCATAAGCAAGATCGATCTGAAGATTATCAACTTCGTAAAGCAGGCGTTTTCATCATGACCTTTATTGTGACTGCCGAAGGCGAAATCAAAGAACCAAAGATAATTCAAGGCGTTGCCCCCGGATATGATGAGGGTGTCATCCGGGAACTGTTGAAAACGTCGAAAAAGTGGGAGCCAGCGAGGTTGAACGGTGTCCCAGTCCATACGCTCGTAAGACACGAGGTTAAGTTTCTGGACTCAATCAGACAGCATTAATGTATTGAGTTTGACGCAGGAGAACTTCACAAACCCTACTTTGGTCTTTAGCTTTTGCTCTCCCAATCCTCCAGGTCATCTTACTGTTGTAGCTAATACTGAAATGAAATAACAGAGTCGGCTCAGACAACAAGCCCTCCGTATCAAATAGAACTGGAAAGATTTAAGCCTTCGGCTCTCCCGGTGTCTGATTCTTCGCAGACTCCTGAATGTCAAAAAGCTTTGCCTTGAGCATGTTGAGTTCATGCGTGAGCGCATCGCGCGTCTTCTGGTGCTTTTTCTGCACCGAATAATCCCAGATCACATCGGCAATGAGCATGGAAAGACCGAACAGTGTACCCCATTTGAACATCGGAATCCACGACGCGAGTTGAAGAAGCATGTCAATGTTTTTCGCGTTGTTGCTGAGAACGACGGTGAAAATAAAAGCGGCGAGGTGGAACACTCCGAAAACGAGATAAAAAATAATTCTGTTCCTGGTCATTAGTAGATTGGTATTAACCGGTAGTTCAACAAAGCTAAGAGTTTAAACGGAAACCAAAAACGACAAAAAGACTGAAAACCATGCTTCAGGCCTTTTGAATTTCGCTCAGTTTCCGGTAAAGACCCTTTTGCTGGATCAAGTCGTCGTGGGTGCCGCGCTCGGCGATGCGTCCGTCCTGGATGACAATAATCTCGTCGGCATGCTGGATGGTGCTCAATCGATGCGCTATCACAATTGACGTCCTGTTTTGCATGAGGTTGAAGAGCGCATCCTGCACGAGCCGCTCCGACTCGGAGTCCAGGGCGGAGGTTGCCTCATCCAAAATAAGAATGGGGGGATTTTTCAGAACAGCCCGTGCAATGCTCAGGCGCTGGCGCTGCCCACCCGAAAGTTTGCCTCCCCGCTCACCAATCAACGTTTGATAACCATGCTCCGTCTTCTCAATGAATTCATGAGCATTGGCCACCTTGGCGGCATGGATGACATCCTCTTCCCGAACATCTTTCATTCCGAAAGCGATGTTGTTAAAGATGGTGTCGTTGAACAAGATGGATTCCTGCGTCACAATACCCATGTGTTTGCGGATACTTTCCACCTCGTAATCTGTCAACGCCTTTCCATCCACCCGCACTTCTCCGGATGTCGGATCATAAAAGCGGGGGACCAAATCGGCAAGCGTGGATTTGCCACCTCCCGATGGCCCGACAAGCGCCACCGTTTTTCCCTTCTGAATACGCAGGTTAATATTCTTTAATACTTCATGCTGTCCGTAGGAAAAGCTTACATCAACAAACTCAATGTCACTTTTAAACTCGTCGAGGGCAACAGCGTCGGGCTTGTTCCTTATCTCCGACTCTGTTTCAATTACCGAGAAGATTCTTCCTGCAGATGCCGTTCCCTTCTGCAACGAGGTCACCCCGTTGCTGAGGTTCTTCATAGGCTGAAGAATATTCGCGTAGATGGCGAGGAAACCGATCAGTTGCTCGGAGTCCAATTCCTGCGTGTCCAACACCAAACCTGCTGCATAATAAATCACTATCGCGATGACCCCGATTCCCATCAGTTCGGATAAAGGCGAAGACAATTCATTCTTCCTTGAAATAGACAAATTCAGTTTCCGGTGAAGATTGGTCTCTTGATCAATTTTGCCAAGGATGAAGCCACGTGCATTAAACGCATTAATCACACGCATTCCACTGAGCGTCTCGTCAAGGATGTTAATGATTCTGCCCAATGACTCCTGGCTGGCCCGGGCTTTCTTTCTGAGCTTGCGAACAATTTGACCGATGATCGCGCCGGTTACCGGAAGAACAATTAACGTGAAGAGCGTCAGCTTGGCAGAAATCAGGAACAGAGCACTGAAATAGGCTACGATCACGATCGGCTCTTTCATAACAAACTTCATCGCATTGATGATGGTTACTTCCACTTCCTGAACATCATTCGTAAATCGTGATATCAGATCGCCCTTCCGTTGGTTGTTGAAGAAACCGATATGAAGAAGACTGATGCGTTCGAAAATATGCATGCGGAGATTCTTGACCACATCAACCTTGATTCCCATCGCCGTCATTCTCTCGACGTACGTGAATGTGCTGGTAAACAGCGTACTGATAAATAACCCGCCAATAACAAACAACAATGCATCACGAACACCGTGTGTTTTTGCGATCGTGACCATGTGGTAGTTGAAGAGACCAACCGCATATTCCACTGACCATGCAAATGAAGGCTCAGTGACCTGCGCGTTGATGAGCTCATCATCGAACAACACACGCAGCATCGGAATGACGAGCGCGAGCCTTGCCGTACTGAACACAACCGAGAGAACCGCGAAGACGATGAAGATCACCAACCGCGGAGTCAATCTTGGCGCATAGCGAAATATCCTGAAATAGGTTTTCATGATGTCTTAAAATTCATACAGGCGCTGCGCGATATTCCAGCGGAGGGCCAATGTCGCTAATGACGTATTTTGGTTGTATCGAATTGCATCCGACCAAGAGTTTCTTTGCGTGAATACGCCATCGATAAACAAATTATGTTTCAATTGCCAGGACGCCGATAAACTGGCAAACAAGATCTCATTGCTGATTCCTTGTGACAGGGTGTTACCGAAATCGCGCTGTCTGATGGCATTATTTTTCAACAAGTCAGCTCCCCAGTTTTCTCCGGTCCCATCTCTGCCGATTTTCGCGGCAATTAATTTCGCCTTTAAAGTCAGTTTGGGAACGGGCTGATAACGAACAATACCAATCAATTCAGAAAAATTCGCTCCCAACGGATGCGCTATGGGTTGCTGGTAGTTCGTGTAGCTTCCAAATTGGGTATCGTGTGAATAGGTGTACGGTCGCACGATGTTCACTTCTCCCTGCAAATCGAGGTTAGCAAGTCCGAAGGCGTCGATGTACTTGGCGCCCAGTTGGATACCAAACTTATTTGCCCACCAACCATTGCCCGCACGAAGATTTGCAATGACCAATTCATCGAGAACAAACTGTCCATACAGGCTCACGCGCGGCAGTGCATACCAGTTGAAGTCAAGCCCGAGAATGACGTTGTCGCTGCTGCCGTTCTGTTGCTCAATCGCGCGGAAGAAAATGATCGGGTTCAGGTAATCGGCGCGAAATCCTGTTCCTCCCGAGGAATCGGCAGAAGAAAAAATGACACTTTCAAACACCCCGATATTCAGTTTCTTGCCAATGTTGATGCTGAGGTGATGGAACGCGTTGTACTTATTCGGATAACCGCTTCGGTTCCCAACCAATCCGCCCAGTGGCTGCCTGACGACCGTGTCTGACACTGCGGCTGTCATTTGGTTGATCATGAAGGTATAATTGAGCTTCCATACCCGCACATTCGTTTTAAGAAACAATGCGGGAGGTGCAAAATCGCTGAAAGCCAGCGATCTGAACCCATTACCGATAAAGAATCGGTCGTGACCGAACTGAATATTAATGTGTCTGGTGGCCTCAAAAGAGATGTGGCCCCTGGCATGGAGGAAGTCTACACCATTTCCGGATTTGTAGTCCTTCCAGAAGCCTTCGTGCGGAACAACTGGATTATCGAGCATCCCGTCCATCACGTATGAAGGCAACACTGCCTGATTTTCCCCCACATAGGTATAGAAGCCTACTTTTTTGTCAATCATTCCGCGAATCTCAAAACCACGGGTATTCAGGAACGGACGGTCTGCGGAGCGCGAGTCGTCGCCCGCCATGAAGTACAGCACGGGATTGACATGGAGGTCGAAGTCTTCTGTGTGGACCGCATAGAAATCAGACTTTTTCTGATAAAAATGCCGAAGCACCGGCTTTTTTGAGTCAGCCGTTGCCGCCTGCGTCCATTCCCAATTGTCATTGCCAAGATAGGTCAGGTTGAACTGGTCCGCACCCGACGTAAAAACGCCCGCGGTCGAATCCAGCAAAAGCGCAACATCAGCACGTTTGAATGGCTTAACGGATTGAAAAAGAGGCAGATTACGACCCATTTTCACCTGATACCGGTCGAGCAGGTGGTAATAGTCCTCGTTGAGGGGAACGTAACTACTCTGAGCGAAACATTGTACTGAAACCAGCGCGAAAAAGCCGATTAGAAATCTCATGCGGGGGTAAATTTTCCCAGAACGAAAATAGATTCCAAAACAGAACAAATTTTATCTGGAGCAAAGACCAAATTTACAGTTTCCTTGTTGATTCTGTAACATTAATATCTATCTTTGCAGTCCTTTTACAGGAAAACGCTAACACAATCATGAAAAAAGGCATTCATCCGGAATACCGCGAAGTAATCTTCTGGGATACATCAAGCGACGTTAAGTTTATGTCACGCTCTACCCAGAATGTGAAAGAAACCATTAAATGGACTGACGGGAAAGATTATCCTGTTATCAAAGTGGAAGTGAGCTCTGCGTCACATCCGTTTTACACCGGCAAGAAGCTGTTTGTAGATACAGCTGGTCGCGTGGAGAAGTTCAAGAACAAGTACCAGAAGAAGTAATTCTCCGGTTCTTGCTCGATTATTTTGAAGCTTAATTACTCTTCTAAATAAGCACTGTGAAAGGTCTTCGTCCTGAAGACCTTTTTTATTTATTTGTCCTTTATTTGTACTCACTTTCGAGACATCATGAACTTGATCCTCTTTGACGATCCGAGAATCCGCCCGCACTTGTTGCCGTTCACGTTCACAAGACCTGTTGCGGCAATTCGTGTAGGCATTCTCACGATTGGCGAGAAGTGGGAACGTTTCATGAAGCAGCCGGTTCATTACAAGACCGAGGCTTACATGCAAAACAAGTACCTCATCCCCCAATCATTTGACAACCTTGTCATCAATGGGGCGGTCTGCCCAAATCCGGATCTTGTCGGGGCGATTGAAAAATTGAATTCCGGCTACTATCTGGTTAAAGATGATTTATTGATCGCCGCCCGAAATCCGACGGGAGAAATCAGCCCGGGCTACGCCATTCAGTTTGCTGGTGAAGTGCGGTTGATTGACCGCACCTGGAAAATATTTCGCGAGAACAGGGCTGAGCTCATCTCCGACTTTAAACTGATCACCGAAGGACGGAAGTCTTTTGGAATTCGTGACAAGCACACGGTTGTTTACGGCGAAGAAAATCTGTTCGTTGAAGAGGGTGTCGATGTTCGGGCCGCGATCATCAACGCAGAAAACGGACCGGTGTACCTGGGCAAAAATTCCATTGTTCAGGAAGGCGCAATTATTCGCGGAGCATTTGCTCTTGGAGAAGGCAGCCATGTGAACATGGGCGCCAAAATCCGCGGAGACGTTTCCGTGGGACCGTATTCGAAAGTGGGCGGCGAGATCAGTACCAGTGTGATATTCGGATACAGCAATAAAGCCCACGACGGATTCCTTGGTTGTTCTGTACTTGGCGAATGGTGTAACCTGGGTGCAGATACGAATACTTCGAATCTGAAAAACAACTACGACAATGTAAAATTGTATAGTCACGTTACTGGTTCATTTGAAGATACGGGCCTTCAGTTCTGCGGTCTGATGATGGGCGATCACAGCAAATGCGCGATCAACACCATGTTCAATACAGGTACCGTTGTGGATGTGTCGTCAAATGTTTTCGGAGAAGGATTTCCAAGAAATTATATTCCATCGTTCACGTGGGGCGGTTCCGGCGGAATGACGACCTACAACCTGCGCAAGGCATACGAAACTGCGACGCGGGTGATGGCAAGACGCAACATGGTGATGGACGAAACAGAAAGTCGTATTTTTCAATCCGTTTTTGAACTCACTTCTTTAGCGAGAACGTGGGAGAAGCGAAGCACCTCATGAGATTTGCCGACATTCCAGGATTAACGGACGTCAAGAAACTCTTGACCGAAGCAGTGCGAAACAGTCACGCCGCACATGCACAACTTTTCAGTGGCGCAGAGGGTGCGTTGAATCTGCCTCTGGCACTGGCCTACGCGACCTATTTGCATTGCGAAAATCCTACAGAGACAGACGCATGTGGTTCTTGCGCGGCCTGTTCCAAGAGCGGAAAATTTGTTCACCCCGACACCCACTTTGTATTTCCATTAAGCAATATTAAAGGCGACAAAGACGAAGATCGGTTTAAAGCAGAAATGCTGAAAACCTGGCGTTCGTTTCTCAGTGAGAATCCTTTCGGAACGCTGCAAGCCTGGACAAATTTTTATGGCGGCGAAGACAAGATGGCTTTGATCGCAAGAGAGGAGAGCAGGGAGATTGTGAAGACGCTTGCACTGAAACCTTTCGAAAGCAAAAATAAAGTGATGATCATCTGGCAGCCGGAGTTGATGCACTCGTCCGCAGCCAATGGTATTTTAAAAATTCTCGAAGAACCACCGCCACAAACATTTTTCCTTCTGGTCACCAACGCGGGCGAGCGTTTGCTTCCCACGATTATTTCCAGGACACAGATTGTGACGGTGCCCTTGCTTGATCACGAATCGCTGACACAGCTTCTGATAGGCAAGCATGGTGTCGACGAAAAGAAAGCTGCTCAGGTATCACGACTTGCCGATGGGCACGTTGAACTGGCCATCAAACTTCTGGATCAACCTGAGGACGACAACGCACAACGATTTACGGAGTGGATGCGCGCTTGCTTCAAAAACAATTTTGCAACACTGGTGACGATGGCCGACGACTATCACAACCTCGACAAATTGTCGCAGCGAAATTTATTCGTCTATGGAATTCATATGATGCGTGAATCGCTTCTTCATTTGTCCGGAGCCGGAGAACTCATCCGTTCGCAGGGTGAAGAACAAAAATTTGTGCAGGACTTCAGCAAAGTGCTGAGCATGACAAAAATTGAAAGCACCGTGCGTGGGCTGAATGAGGCTTGCGGAAATCTTGAACGCAACGGCAGCGCCAAAATGATTTTCCTGGATCTTTCCATACACATTTCAAAAACTTTACGCGCTGAATCATGAACATGACCATTCGCATCGGAACGCGGGCAAGCAAGCTCGCACTATGGCAGGCACATCATGTTGCCGGATTGATTCAGGCATCCGGAGCAAGAACAGAAATTGTCCCGATTGAAACCCGCGGCGACAAAGTTCTTGATGTCAGCATTGCCAAGATCGGCAGCAAGGGCGTATTCACAGAAGAGATTGAAGAGAAGTTGTTGGACGGGACCATTGACATTGCCGTGCACAGCGCAAAAGATTTGGCCTCTACCCTCCCCGACGAGCTTGAAATTATCGCGTTCACGGAGCGGGAAGTCGTGAATGACGTGGTTGTCAGCCGGAAGAAAGATTTTTCGTTTAACACGCCAGGTATTCGCATTGGCACGTCGTCGACGCGAAGAATTGCATTCATGCGACATTTTCACAGCCATGCCACAACGGTGAATGTACGCGGCAACCTTCAAACGCGAATTCAAAAAATGGACGACGGTGTATGCGATGCTTTATTACTTGCCTATGCAGGTGTTCATCGCATGGGCTATCATGACTTGATTGTTGAAAAAATTGAAACGAGTTATTTCGTTCCTCCCGTCGGGCAAGGCAGTATTGCAATTGAATGTCACAAGAAACTCAGCTTCGAAAAGAAAGAGATCATTGCGCGATGGGTAAATCATGCCGATACGGAAGATTGTATCCGCGCGGAGCGCGCCTTCCTCAAGACGCTGGAAGGTGGTTGCAGCATTCCATCGTTTGGTTATGCCTGGAAGGAAGGTAATGTACTCACGCTCAAAGGCGGGTTAATTTCTCTGGAAGGTCAGCGTGTCATCAAAGTGAAACATGCCGCCCCGGTGGATGAGGCTCGTGAACTTGGCAAGCGTGTTGCAGAAGAAGTGTTGAACCAGGGCGGAAGACAAATACTCGACGAAATCAGGAAAACACTACCGTAACCCGGAATAATCTTTTTAGAACGTTTATGAAAAAAATCTTATTCATCGTTTCATTCTTATTAACCGTTTACATGGAAACCGAAGCACAGAAAAAAGACTACGTTGTCAAAATAAAAACCGAATTTGGAGAGATGGTGGCCATCCTCTATGATGAGACTCCAAAACACAAAGCCAACTTCATTAAGCTCGCAAAAGAAAACTTCTACGATAGTCTGTTATTCCATCGCATCATTGACGGCTTCATGATCCAGGGCGGAGATCCGAATTCCAAAAATGCAGCACCCGGACAGCCTCTCGGATCTGGCGGACCCGGCTATACCATCGATGCCGAAATCAATCCTAAATTTTTTCATGAAAAAGGTGCACTCTCCGCAGCGCGTCTCGGCGATCAAATGAATCCCCAGAAAGCCAGCAGCGGAAGTCAATTCTACATCGTTCAGGGAAAAACCTATGCAGCGAATGAACTGACCACCGATACGCGTAAATTCCAAATGGCCCTTCAGCAGTTTTTTCAAAATCCTGCAAATAAAAAATACTACGACTCTATTTCCGGCTTCTACCAGCGCGGCGATATGAAGGCATATGAAGAATACCTGATGAGCCTGAAGCCCGTTGTGAAAGAGCAACTCGGTATCGATGTTGACAAGAACGTCGCGCCGGAAATTGTGAAGGCCTACTCCACTGTGGGAGGCACGCCTCATCTGGATGGTGAGTACACCGTATTTGGAAAAGTGATCAAGGGACTTGATATCATCGATAAGATAGCCTCTCAACCAAAAGATCGCTCTGACCGTCCCACAACAGACATTCGCATGACGGTGACGGTGGAAGAGATGAACCGCAAAAAAATTGAAAAGGAGTACGGCTATCACTATCCGGAGACTGAGAAGAAATGAAGCTGCTGATTACCGGCTCAAACGGTCTGCTCGGACAAAAAATTAGTCAGCTGCTGGAAGACCAGCCGCAGATCACCTGGTTTGCCTCAGCACGCGGCAAGTCGGCCATTCCAATTAAGCATGGAGCGTTTATCTCGTTGGACGTTACCGACGAAGGCCAGGTTGAGGCCGTATTTGCAGAGATAAAACCTGACGTCGTCATCCACACCGCTGCCATGACGATGGTTGATCAATGCGAAACCGAACGCGACGCCTGCTGGAAGGCCAACGTGCATGCCGTTGAGTATCTGGTGCGCGCATGCGAAAAGCATCAGACCCATTTGGTGCATGTCTCTACCGATTTCATTTTTGACGGCAGTCACGGCCACCTCGACGAAAATGAAAAGCCCGCACCCGTAAACTTTTATGGCGAAAGTAAACTGGCAGCGGAAGAAGTGATTCTTAGAAGTAATATTTCGTGGGCCATTCTTCGTACGGTGCTCGTTTATGGCATTACCCATGATATGAGCCGATCAAACATTGTGCTTTGGGTGAAGAACAGTCTTGAGCAGGGTAAAACCATCCAGGTGGTAAATGATCAGTTCCGTACGCCTACGTTGGCAGAAGATTTAGCGATGGGATGTTTCCTTGCAGCAACGAGAAAAGCAAAAGGGGTTTATAACATATCCGGCAAAGACTACCTCACACCCTACGATATGGCCATCATGACGGCGGATTATTTTGGTCTTGATAAGTCCCTGATTAAACAAACCGACTCGACACAATTTAAGCAACCCGCGCGCCGGCCATTGATAACTGGTTTTGTTATTGACAAGGCACGGAAGGAGCTCGGTTATGAACCACATTCATTTCAGGAAGGTATCGGAATTGTCGCTGCACAAAGTGCGAAGCTGACAGCCTGAAAACCCTTCACATCCATTGAGAAAGCTGAGGCCTACGCTTCAGCTTTTTTTCGTGCCAGTGCAAAGAAGTAGATCGGAATACCAATCAGGGTGATGATTAAACCAGGCCAGGTGAACTGCGGTTTGAAATAAATCAACAAGCCACAGAAGGTCAGGCCCATCACAATGTAAATCAAAGGAAGAACCGGATAACCAAATGCTTTGTATGGTCGCGGCAAGTCAGGTCTCTTCTTCCGGAGAATGAATATGCCAACGATGGTAAGCATGTAGAACAATACCACTACAAATGAAACCATATCCAGCAGATCGCCATAACGACCACTGAGACACCAGATGCTTGCCAGCACACATTGAACCCACAACGCTGTCTGCGGTACGGAGAATTTATTCAACTCCCCTGCCTGTTTGAAGAACAAGGCATCTTTTGCCATCGTATAATACACCCTTGCACCAGCCAGAATCAAACCGTTGTTGCAGCCAAACGTGGAAACCATAATCATTAATGCAATAATGACTGTTCCGATGTTTCCGAAGATAACATTTGAGGCAGCCACCGCGACCCGATCTTTATCCGCGGTTGCGATTTCAGTCATTGGGAGAACGGAGGTGTACATGATGTTGGCTGTCACGTAAACAACCGTCACGAGCAACGTACCGAGAAAAAGACTCAGGCCAATGTTCTTCTGAGGATTCTTGATTTCCCCTGCGATGAAGGTCACATTGTTCCAGGCGTCAGAGCTAAAAATTGAACCAACCATGGCTGAGGCAATCGCACCGAGCGCAACAATGGTAGTGGCATGTGACAGCACATTTCCGCCTTCGATCTTTTTAAGACTCCACGCGTCGGACCAGTTCGCCGTCCAGACGTCACCTTTCATCATAATCAGACCGAATGCAATAAGTCCGAACAGGCTCACCAGTTTGGTCACTGTCAGTGTGGTTTGAATGAGCTTGCCGCCCTCAACGCCACGGGTATTGATCCATGTCAACAGGATAATTGTGGCGATCGATAAAATTTGCGCTGGTGAGATGGTCAGTGAACCTATTTGAAGCAACACAATATCTTCACTCACGCCAGGAATGAGATACGCAGTAAATTTTGAAAATGCCACACCTACCGCCGCAATGGTGCCTGTCTGAATCACGGCGAAGAAACTCCATCCATATAGAAAAGCAACGAGAGGGCTATACGCTTCCTTCAGATACACATACTGACCACCGGCCTTCGGAAACATGCCGCTGAGCTCACCGTAGCTCACGGCCGCTGTGATGGTCATGAATCCGGTTATTGCCCACACCAGGATGAGCCACCCCGGGCTCCCAACGTTGCGTGCAATGTCTGCGCTGACAATAAATATTCCAGACCCAATCATAGAGCCGGCGACGATCATGGTGGCATCCCACAATCCGAGAACAGGCTTAAAAGTTTTTTCGCTCATGAATCAAAACTAATCAGAGCGTCAAGATAAGGATTTCGTCCGAATAAGAAATTTAGTTCTCAAACAGCTCTTCGACGGGCTGCCCGGTTGCTCCACTTGGAAACTTTATCTGGAGAAGCACCGAGATGGTCGGCGCCACGTCGGTAATCGGGTGATACTTTACAGAAGATCCTTTTCGAATTCCACCGCCGAAGAAAATTACCGGTACGTGTGTATCATAGCTGTAGGGAGAACCATGGGTAGTGCCTTGCACCCGGCCTGCACCATACCAACCCGGCTCGAGAACAATGGTCAGATCACCGGAACGTTTCGGATGAAAGCCGCGGGTCACCATCCCTTTGATGCCACCTTCATTGAAACTGCTTTCGCGAAGGACTTGTGACGTGAAAACATTGGCGACGCCCTCTTGCCGGAGGAGAAAATTTGCAATGAGCTCGGTGGCCACCAGGAAATCAACACCGGATGTGCGCGGTGCATCCATGAATGCGGCGTGGTTCAGGAAGACTTTCTCTCCGTCAACTTCAAGCACAACATCGCGATCCGGAAAATACTGCTTCATATAGTCATTCAGCAAAGCGCGGGCGTTTGAGAAATTAAAGTACCCGGCAGGCAATCTGTTATCTTTAAGATATTGTGCAACATCAGCCACCGCATGATCGGCGGTGAGAAAAACGACATATTGATTCTTGCCGACTTTGTCATCAAGCGTTTTGAGTAAATCAGCGATGTTTCTGTCGAGGCGCAGATACGTATCTTCAATCTCAACCGCATTGGGCCCGACGGCATGGCCAAGAATGTCAGGCATAGAAAAAGAAATCGCGAGGAAATCGGATATCTCATCCTTTCCCATTTGTTCCGCATCCAGAGCAAGTTTTGCAAATTCAGTTAAAAAATCATTGGCGAACGGCGTATAAGACAGCAGGTCGTAGTCGGGCGATTTCTTTCTCATCTCAGGAAGTACGTATGGAAAAACAGGACGTTCCTTTCCAGCAAGCCTTTGTTCGTACGGCGAATCATCAGGGCCGCTTTCTACATATTGCTCTATCGGCAGCAGCGGAGTCCATGTTTTAGCCAAATACTGGTCAGCAAGTTTTTTCTGATTGAAGTTCTTAACCCACACCGGAAGCTCTTGCATGTAGTATGTGCTTGTGACGAAGGTTCCCGTCTTGCTATCAAACCAATAAGCAGCGTCGGGCATGTGACCTGCAGGCAGGGCCGCTCCACGATCCTTGAATGACATCCCGATTACTTTTGCACGTTTTTGTGTAGCGAGTTTCAGTTCGTCAGTCACGGTGCTGGAGACCAGACGCCAGGGAGAAACGTTCCCTTTGGCCAACGTGCTGCCGACTGCTTTGTGCCGGTCGTCACCCGCGCAGTACACGTCCTTCCGCTCAACTTTATCAAACCATTCATTGCCGATGATGCCATGAACGGCAGGCGTTGTTCCGGTATAAACTGAAGCATGACCAGGGCCAGTAACTGTTGGGGCGTAATTGTAATGGGCATTTTTCAACACGAACCCTTCGCCCATTAACCGATTGAAACCATCGGCGCCAAACTTGGACTGAAAGCGGTACAAATACTCCTGACGCATCTGATCAACCACGATGCCGACAACGAGTTTAGGCTTGTTCTGGGCGACAACATTTAGCCCAACGTTCCCTGCAAGAGCAAGGACGAGAATGATTCTTCGCATAGGTAAAATTAGGGTTTTATTAACGCTTGCGCGATGAAGCAAAGATGAAGAAAAAATGAATTGATCCCTACCGCCAACTGGCTGCATTTCAGGCAAAGAACAAACTGACCAGAATCGTTATCCAGCTCCGTTCATCAAAAAATCAAGCATTTAAACTGCGAAATAGTACTGAAAATGAATCCTCAAATTCCGCATTCTGGAAAAAAGTGTCTCATTCTGACAAAACCGCGCTACGCCAATAGCCATACCGTTGTAAAATCCAAATTCAGATGAGAGAGCAATTCTTTAATCTTCAACGTGATGCGAAAAGTGACGCACCAGTTTTCCACGAGCGGTTCCTGCAAAGACAGTTGGACTGATTCGTGTCACGTATTTTTAAATTTATTTGACACCTAACCTGCGATCCCATTCATGAGATACTTCAGTTACGCATTTGCGCTTAGTCTGATCCTGGTGAGCTCGTGCTCCAAACTGGACGAGGAAATTGATCCTAACCAATTCACACCATCCGGAAGAGATGCCATTTTACTTCGGGACGTCAATGTAGTGAGCTACACGCCCAAATCTGTTATACTGGACATCGACATGAACCTTGTCGGATATTACCAGGAAACTTGCCTTGGTGACGGTCAGACCGGAGACTTTGTCAAAGACTACGGCGCCCAGTTACCGCTCTCTGCTATCAGCGGGACGTTCACTTCGTTTACCATGCAGACACTCTCGCGAACAATAACAGCGCCTACCGCGACGAACGCGAATTACGCAACGGTCATCATGATGGATAACTCGAGAAGGTTTGAGATCTCCGAATTACTATACAATCCAGTATTCGAGGCGATGAATTTCTACTATGAAAACCGGACTGATAAAAACAACGTCGCTTTCGGTGCATTTGCAAAGGCGGGGCGCTTATCGGATGAGGTCTCCATTTTCACGGACTTTCCATATGACTGGGAGAAATTTGCTTTCCATGCATTGGATGTTACACAGGACGCAGCAGGAATCAACAATCTTTATGATGCCGTGAATCAGGCGATCGACTTTGCAGACTCTAAAGCTCCTGGAAATTCAAAATCCATTACGGTTATCAATAACTCAACGGCAAGCATGTCAGACGGACAGTTCGATCTGCTCGTTGCGAAAGCGCGTGCAAAAAATGTTCGCGTGAATGTGATCGACCTGATGTTTTTTGATCCCGACCAGTACTTCTATCCTTTCCACCTGGCTCAGGAAACTGGAGGCTTCTACTCCTATACACCATCGACAAACGATGTAAACTTCAGTCGATACAATACCATCATGCTCAATCTTGATGATATTTTGAAAAACAACTATTACAATTATCGTGTTCGGATCCAAATCAATTACACAGGGCCTGCTCCCGACTATTTTGAGGAGGGAGTCACCTACTGGTTCTCCAACCTTATTTACCATCAGATCGCAGAGCCAACACTCTGCTACAAAGCCCTCCCCCAGGAATTTGCCCAAACCCGTTTCTATTATGAATTCTCGTTATAAAATCTTACTTATTATCGTAGCGCTGAGCACTGTTTCACCAGCGACGGCTCAGCGCGTGTTCTTTGGTCTGGGCTCCAACAATGTGTTTTTACATTCGAGCTCCGTCCGTTCCAACCTCGTCTTGCGCGATGACATCTCATACGACGCCTGGATTGTCAGGAAAAGACAAGTGCACGGTGTGTTCACATTGCCTTCGTTTTCATTTCTTATTGCCATGGAGTACAAACGCTTTCGCTTCGTACTCGAACCAAGCGTCAATACGATGAACACGCCGTACGTCAAGTCAGAACCACTTGGGAACGGCGTCGTGAAAGAAGACAAGGAAGACTACTACACTGATGTATTGACGCTCGGGCTGCCCGTAACTGCCAACTACAACATCCTGACTTCGCAGCGTCGTCAGTCCCGATTATTTCTCATTGGTGGTATCTCTCCGGAGTACACCACTTCGAAGCAGTATGTCTCCAACATCTACTGGCAGCGCTACTACGTCTTCGCCGTTAGTGGAATTGGTTTGCAATTCCGGGGATTCTATCGTCCATTCCTGACGCTGAAGTGCAAAACCCTGCTGAACATTGACAACAAAGCAGACAGCAGAATGAATGTGATGTTCGTAGGCTACACATTGCACATACCTTCCGATAAAGTTAGAAAGAGAAACCTTTACATTGAAGATTGATCATGACCAGAAAAATAATCTCCATCATACTGTTCTTGGTGTCCATCGACACCTTTGCACAGCAGGTTGAACTGACCATCCAAAGCGGTCATTTTGGAAATATCAACGCACTTCAATTTTCAAACAACGGCAGATGGCTTGCGAGTGGCGGTGATGACGCGCAGGTAAAAATCTGGGACATTGCCTCGGGGCGTTTAGTCAAAACTTACCAGGCAGGGGGAGATGTAACGTCTCTTTGCTTCAGCCCATCGTCCGAATCTCTCGCAGCGATTGTGGGTTCCGGCGAACTGGTGACCTGGCGCATCTCGTCCAATGAAATACCGTCCCGTATCAAGATTCCATCGGATAGTACAACGACAACAAAAACGAAAATATTCTTCGATAACTCGGAGGACGGTTTGGTAGTTCTTGCCAACGAGCGTCTTTACCGGAAGCGTGGTAACCGACTGGAATACCTGAACATCAAGGGCGTGCTGGATGCAGACTATCACCAGGGGAAACGCGCCCTTCGTTACATTTCTCTTGATGGACGCATTCATTTTGAGGGAGACAATACACCAGCAGCCAACTTCAGTGTACTGAACAGGGTCGACAAGAGACTCATTCAACGAGGGGAATTCACCGCTCGCGTAAGCATGCGCCCCGAGGTTGCATCGGTTGCTGTGGCGAAAGGATGGAAGCTCGAAGTGCACCATGCTTCGGGAGAGCCAGACTTTAACCACATGCAGGGGGATTACATGGATGATAGTTTCCGGGACGCTGTATTCATCGGCAAACAAAATATGGTTGTTGCAGTGAACACCGACGGCCAGGTGTATCGCATCGATTTGACGAGAAAGAAAAACAAGACAAAGTTATCATCGGACCATGTGGATGATCTGTATGCGCTGGCGATCAATCGGGACGAGACCTATTTTGCCACAGCCGGAGCAGACCGTTCGATCATTCTATGGGACACGAAGACCTGGAAACCTGTACGTACTCTTTTTGGAAAAAATTATCGCATCGAGACGGTCACGATTGATGAGCAATCGGGACGCGTGACGATAGGCGATGAACTGGGCTATGTCAAGTCAATTGATATCCGCGACCGGAGTGTGGTCATGGAAAGTCACAAGCTTCATAAGTATGCACTCTCGCACATTGTCAACTATAAGGACAAATTCATCACAACTGGCTTCGATAATCGAATCAAAATAATCGACCGAGATTATCGCGTGCTTGAAGACAAGAAGCTGATGAAGAAATTCACGCCTGCATTCTTTGTATTTAACAAGCTGGGGCTGTATCGTCCATACCGGATTCCAGTCATGAATTTGAGTGTCTATGAGAAGTCGTCTGCATCGCTGGACCGGAAAATGAACTATACGATGACGCTGCCGGACCTTAGCAGGATTAAAAGAAAAAAGCCATTACCCGAAAGACCATTTGTCGTTGCGGAGCAAGGTTATTCTTATGCCTTACTCGGTAATGTTTCTTCTCAAATGAATTATTATAAAGTCAATGTTCCTGCTTACGTCTTTGGAAACGCAAACGGTCATACCCACACAATCACCGACTTTGTTCACTCCGACATTCTGAATGTTGACATTACCTCAAGCTGGGATTGTTCCATCAAAATCTGGAATCCGCAGAGCGAACAACTGCTGGCCACCATTATCCCGTTTGGTACGAAAAACAGTCGCGCGATCATCACACCGGACAACTACTACATGATCGACAAGAAAGCCTTTGAAGGCTTGAACTTCAAGGTGAAAGACAAAGTGTTTTCTGCAGAGCAGTTTGACTTGAAATTTAACCGCCCTGACATTGTCTTGGCGAGATTGGGAGGATTTCCACCAGAACTCATTGCCGCGTACGAGAAAGCATATCAGAAGCGACTAAAGAAACTCGGCTTCACAGAACAAAGTCTGGACAGCACCTTCCACGCGCCTGAACTTACGGTGACTATGCCGGGAAATCAGTTCATCGTCACTACGCCCAACTTCCCATTCAAAGTTGCCGCAAGCGATTCGTTGTTCCAGCTCGACCGGATGAATATCTGGATCAATGGCGTTCCGATGTATGGGATCAAAGGCAAAGACCTACGCAGGCGTAATAGTCAGCGTTATGAAGGCGATGAGTCGGTATATCTTTCACCCGGACGAAATCTGATAGAAGTATCTGTCTTGAATGACCGCGGGGTCGAAAGCTATAAGGAAAAACTACAGATCGAATATCGCCCAACTTCCAATGTGAAGCCTGACCTTCACTTGGTTGTTATTGGCGTCTCTCAGTATCAAAATAAAAATTACAACCTGACCTACGCTGCGAAAGATGCCAAAGATCTGCGGAGCCTTTTCTCTTCGGGACAGGACTATTTTGGTAAGGTGATTGTTCACGAGGTAACCAACGAGCAGGCTACTGCGCAAAAGGTCCGGGCGTTAAAGGAGGAATTGATGAAGACCAAGGTCAACGATCACGTCTATGTTTTCTTTTCAGGCCACGGCGTTCTGAATAAAGAGCTGGACTATTTTCTCGCCACGCACGATTTGAACTTTTCCAATCCAGGTCAGAATGGATTGTTATATGATGACCTTGAAGGTGTCATCGACGGAATTCCGGCGAGACAGAAGCTACTGATGGTCGATGCATGTCATTCGGGAGAACTCGATAAGGAAGAAATACAGATTCTCGAGAATACGACAGCCTCTTCCTTTGAAGAAGTGAAAATGACCAAAAGCGGCGATCAATCCGTTGGTTCAAAAACCATCGGATTGGAGAACAGCTTCGAATTGATGAAACAACAATTTGTCGACCTGCGAAAGAGTACTGGGGCTACGGTGATATCTGCGGCTGGTGGTGTTGAATTTGCTTACGAAGGACTTGATGGCTTAAAGAATGGCGTATTCACCCACGCTGTCATTACAGGGCTGAAGAACAAGAAAGCAGACCTCGACGGTGACGGGATCATCTTGCTTTCCGAACTTCAGCAATACGTTGCGCGTGAAGTGACGCGTCTGACGAACGGAAAACAACAACCTACTTCGCGTATTGAAAATCTCATCAATGATTTCAGAATTAAGTAATATGATCAGAACGACGATTCTCCTGTTTGTTATCGTATTTGCCGCGAATGCCCAAGACGTTTACGTCATCCAGCAAGTGAAGGGTAAGGTCATCCGCAACGGCCAGTCTTTAAAAAAAGCAGACAAGGTTAAATCCAACGACAAGCTGACCTTCGGGGAAGGCTCTGCTCTGTTGGTGAGCAGCCAGAAAATCGGACGGCTCGTTTTACAACAAGCCAAAGGCACTTTCGCATCAGAAACGTCCTACACCTTCGGCGATTTGCTGCCCCAAAAGAAAAATGCCAGTACACGCGGGGTCTTGTGCTCTGCCGTGGAGTTCAGGCAGCTTTTTAAAGACTCGGTGTTTCGAGTTTATGGCAAACCCATGTTCAGGGTTTGCTCATCCGGATTCACGGTAGATTCATCGCGATTCTTCTATGTCCAGTATCAATTGAATGGAAAACCAGTCAATAAGCCATTACAGAATAAAGGGGATGTGATTACCGTTGATCCTGCATCCATTTATGCCGTGGACGGAAAACCGGTAGACCGAAAAAGCGCAGGGCGTCTCAGTTTATTCTATTACGACCCGCAATCCAGACGAAATGAAAAACTTGCACGGCTCGCTGTTGAGTTCATTGATATTCCAGAGTCGACAAAAAAGGAACTTGCGTCCATGGTCAGCATGTTTGAACCAGGCACGTCATGCTATGCAGATGTGTATAACAGCATCAATCACCACCTGGAGAAATTATATGGGCAGGCTCCGCTCACCAATCTGGACGAATGGCTTGATGCAGAACTCGGTGTTAATAAGACACGGTTCCCTTCTTGCAAATAAAGCATGAAAAGGTTTCTTCAACTTGCATTCATTCTAGCCAATACAACGGCCATGCTTCTGTTCTCGGCATGGATGATGGCCTGGCCGTATGTCAATGAAGACGAGCAATTGATGATTGAATATGGATCGAAGCTGAAAAACATCTTGCTCGGCCTGGAGGAGAAACCGGACAAAGAAGATTTTATTTTTATCAACGTCGCCTACGACAAACAGCTTGTCGACAAGCTGGATACCGTGGGATTCAGCATGGGTAAGGAAGCGATCACAGATCGTAAACTGCTGGCTGAGTTTCTTCACGTACTTGCGGAAGACACGACTGCATTTCGATATGTTATTCTGGATGTGTTCCTCGGGCAGCACTACGATGCGGATATGTGCCGTGGCGACACATTGTCTCCTGATAGTCTCCTTCAGGCATCTTTACTGCGCATTCCGAATCTCGTGATGAGCGGACACATGGACGACGATAATATTTTGCAACGCCCGGTTTTTAATGGAAATCATGCGGTGGCCAGCTACAACTCAGTCGATAATAAGTTCCTCAAGTTCCGCCTGACCTACAACGATACCATCAAAACGGTTCCCGTTGTGATGTACGAGTATCTGAGTGGTAGCAAAGTGGAAGGAAGTGCGTTGTTTGGCAAAGCAAATGGCGAGTTCTTCTACAACAGCTTCATTCCAAAATTTCGCATTCGGCAATACGACCTGTTCTTCGCTCCACCGGAGCAGCGGTACAAAGTTGATAATCTGACCAACATCTTGTCGGGGGCGATGAATGCTCAGGAAATCCGCGACTATGTCAGAAACCGGATTGTGGTGATAGGCGACTTTGAAGATCGCGATGTTCACGAAACAATTTACGGCGAAACGGGAGGCTCACTCATTTTGGTCAATACCTATCTTGGTCTTGCATCCGGTGATGCGTTCATCTCTTACACCTTCCTGGCATTCCTGTTCACGATGTACCTGATCATCTCTGCGACGTTGGTAGTCGATATGGAAAGCATATTAAAAAAACTTCCGGTGCGTATCCGGTTGAATCAAAATATGAAAGAGTTTCTGGGCTACACTGTTCTCATGCTGGCCACCTCTGCGATCTCCATTTTGATTTTTGATCAGTTCATCAGCATTTTGTATCTGACGATATACCTCGTGGTATTGAATTGGTTGATTGATCACCGGAAGCAGATCCACCGGTTTTTCACCAGGACAGACGATTTGCAAACTGAGGCTTCATCTCAGGAACGCGAGGGGAACGCTCCTCCTTCCGACATTTAAAATTTATTCTGAAACAAAACAGTCTTGAGGTTTTGATGGAAAGTTAATTCTCCGCGCAGAAAATTCTGTCATACTCTTCCTCCTCATAGACATGGCGGTAGAGCAACTGACCGAATCGATTGTAATAGATCACGATGAAAATAGAAGCGTCAGGTACATGCTTTTCCGTGAAATAAACAGGATCCTCCACGGTGCCCAGATTCTTCACGAGAGAATAGGAGAACGGAATCACTGTTCCAAGCTTACTGCTCATAATGCCATAGCCGTCCTCCCCCTTGGCCAACATTAAGCGATCGGAAGCATCGTCAATGATAAATTCCGGCAACACAAAAAATTCTTCCGATAAGTTCTTAGTTCGCAAATTATAAAACGACCACTTTTCTTTTTGTCGAACCAATGCGACGGAATCATTCCAAGGCTTCACCTCGCTGAATTCAAATTTCCCAATTGGTTTATTGTCCCATCCTATAAAACCATAGTTGCCTTTATCAAATGCGACCAGGGAGTTCCCAAATACAGCAACGTTCTTATCGTATGCTGGCTTGATCAATTTTCTGTCTACGACATGAAATAAGCCAAACTTCATATTCTTCAGCACGGAGACCACACCGTCCTGTACCTGTCCAATGGCATTGTATTCTATTGGCAATACCCGCTGTCCCGTACTGTTGACCAGTCCTTTCTTATCCGCGCGAACAACGACGAATAAGCCGGCGCCGGCGTACTGCACATCATCTGCCTCTGTTGTAAAAAGTTTTTTACCCCGATCATTATAAATCGTTTTCTTGCCCTCCAGTACCACCAGAAGATAGGCTGTAGAATCTTTCCCGGGGCGGAAGCTGATGTCGGCTGCGGCGGGAAGTGCGACAACTGCACCGGTTGCAAAATGAACAAAGGATGAATCACCTGAAGCCCCAACTGCGATGGGTCCACTGAAGCGAATGCGACTGAATAATTTATTCTGCGAGAAAGTTCTTTGCCCCGGTTGATACAGTTGCCAGGAGGAATCGCGGCGAACAGCTACCCAGGGTTGACTTAATTGCACGACCGGAGCAGTCGCAAAGCGTTCAAGACCCTCGTACAAAACCGTCTCAGAATTCTTCTCGACCACTATGCCAAACCATGATTGTTTGATTTGGTGACGCTCAATCGGTATGATGATATTCAAATCCTGATCCAACAAACCTTGCAGCTCTCCCCTTCGAATCCAGATTGCCCGGCGAATCATTTTCACTTCGTCAAATTGCCCGGGAAAAAACTTCACGTCGTTTCCATCGGCGGCTTCCTTGACTGCCTTGACATGTGCAAGCCTGAACTGTTCGTTTTTTTTGAAACCAATCACTGAGCCTAGGGAGACAAATTCGTCCCATTCGAAACTCGTGATTCCACGGCCATTCATCGCAAACAACCCCCACTTTCCGTTTTTCATCAACGCAACGTAGCGCTCACTCACAATATGCGCGCCTTCGATACACTCGCCGATGGCATATCCGGTTTTGTGGATGAGTTGCCTGCATCCGCGTCGGTCAACCTGCAAAAATCCATGACCGATATCTTCGAGATAATCAATTGAGTCGGAAAGTACGACGTGCGTGTCGCGCGCCATCAGCCGACCATCCGCCACCAGCAAGTCTTCCTCAATATTGCCACACAGGTAAGATTCCGGAATGGATAAAAACGAGGGCTTGATAACCATGGACCCTGCCGCGTTCATAAAACCGAATTTTCCCTTTACCAATACCGGCACGAGATACGACTTGTTCAAGGCAATGATTTGTCGCGCAGAGTCGGTCATAAACTCCTCCATAAAGGCCAGGTCCTCCAGTTCGACGCACTGATGAAAGAGAATGTCTTTTGCACGTTTTGCCAGCCATGATCTGGGATATCGCTTGAGATAATTCTTGAGATCCTGAGGTTCCCCCGAAGCCGTGTATATCTCGAAAATATGCTTCTCCGCGTCACGCCGGTACGGAGTTGACGGGTACTCGGCCAGAAAGTCTTCAAAGGCTTTTAGTTTGCGGGACGATGTCCGGGCTTCGTAGAGCAAGCGTTCATACCGGCTGCGCGCTTCCGGGGCGTTAGCAGATTTTGGATACTTCTCCAGGAAGGATAAAAAAGCCTGATACGTATTTGCGCGAACTGCGTCCTGATAAGCAGCCTCGTTTCGAAGAAAAACGGCTTCTTCGCGCTGCGTGGCAGAACTAAAGTTTTCAAGAAAGAAGTTAAAGGATGCTTCAGTGTTCACCGACTTCGCGCGAACAAAAGCGGCACTGTCGACCATCGCGCGGAGGTTCCGAATGGCAATTGAATCAGCTCCGATTTTCCGAAAAGCCTGCCGGTCACGATCCTCACTGGCTCGATAATAGGTCCACGCATTGTTCACCGCAGCGCTTGCAGAGTCGATATGAAACGCGGCGTTAGCAGAACTGAAGAAATATTTCCCCATCAGGTAAGCTGCAGCCGCATTGGTAGAGTCTTTTTTCACTACCTTCCTCAGGAGTGCTTCCGCTTTGGACCACCGCCCCTTGTTCAACTGTGTCTGGGCCCGTTTGAGGGTTAAAAGCTGTTGGGCAGTAGCCGGGACAAACAGGAGTCCGAGTAAAAGAACCGATATGATGAAGAGTCGCTTCATGTTGGCGCGCCAAAACTACGAAGTAATTTTAGTGTGAAAATGATTTTTTAAATAGATGGATTTCATGCCCGACGGGTATAATATTGCTTACAACAATTAATTTTGTAAATTTTCATCTGGTAACTCTGTATTCATGGCCAAGCTCAAGAATATTATAAAACAGCTCTCCGAAAAAGATTTTAACGCTATCCATAATTCTCTCATCGAAAGCAACGCTGAAAAGTCGGCATACCTGCTCAAAGCGCTGCGCGAACGATCCTTGTCCGACAACAAGATCATGAGTGAACTGGACGTCAACGCGAACGCCTATTACACCCTGCGCTCCCGCCTGAACCTGAAGATTGAGGAGTACCTCATGGAGCAGCTGGAGAGCCCGCGGACGGATGTATTGAGAAAGGTCGCAAACATCAATGAGGTCCTCTTCACGAAAAAGAAAGCCATATCCGTTGCTACCCTGAAGAAGCTCGAGAAAGAACTGCTCGACTACGACCTGGCGAACGAACTGACTGTTATTTACAAGTCTCTGAAAAGACTTAACATACACTCCCCCGATTACTTCCAGTATTCGCAGCTCTACAACCGCCACGTTGCTTACATGCTGGCCGTGGATAAGGCTGAAGATTTACTGGGGGATTATTTCAAAAAGTTCGGCGATTTTCTTCTTAACGGCGGAGAAATCGAGCGCCTGAGTCTGACGCTTGTCATGAAGGAAATGCACAACGTGGCGAAGCTTTACGAGTCGCACCGGCTCTACGTTTACCAGAGCTGCATGTACATCTTCCATCGGTTGTTTGTTGAGGTCGACGACAACATGCAGCAGGATGGCGAGTCCATTGAAGACATCTTTGCTAAGGTTCAGAAGATATTTGAAAGCTACCACCAGGATGCGATTTACTATCACATGAACCTGATATTTGAGTTCCTCAAGCTTGAGTATTACAATCACTATCGCGTTTACCGGCAGGCGGAGAAGTACTTTGAAGAGGTGAACGATGCGTGCGCCAATTTGCTGGTAAACTATGGGACCTTTACGTTCCCTTCTCAGTTTCTCATCTCAAAAATCGAGCGCCACCTGAGGAACGGTACCGAGGCCGAACTGTACACGGAAAATGAAAACATCTTTGAAGACTATGAAGTCGACCAGCAGGATGTTCCCAAACATGTCATTTATATTGTGTACCGGGCGCTCTCCTGTTATTATGCCGACAAGTTTGACGAGGCTGCCAAGATGATTAACCAGTTGCTGAATGATCTCAGTCTGAAAAAATACCCGTATGCCCAGTTGGAGATCAAGTCACTATTGGCGCTGCAGTATGTCCTGATGAAAGACTATGAGCTCTTCAACCAGCTCTCCAACAGCATCCAGAGACAAATTCGTTTATTTGGAAAAGATACCTGCGAAAACATCATGCTTTTCCTGAAGGTGCTGAAGATTGCGACAAGCGAGGCAAAGAAGGAAAAGCCGAAAAAGATAACTGCACTTCTCCCCCGTCTTCAGTCTGCGCAGGTCAACTACTTTGCGCCGACGAAACTCATCAAGCTTGATGACAAGTTCATCCGGCTGCTGACAGAAATTTAAACCTCGAGCTTCGTGATGCTCTCGTGCGAGAGCGGCTTGTTGAGATACAACTTGACGTTCTCGTACTTCTTTGAGCGATTAAAATCCTGGGGATTGATCGAAGATGTCAGCATGACAATCTTGCACTTCTTTTTTGCGACGGGTGAAAGTTTTTCAAATTCATCGAGAAATTGAAATCCGTCCATCAGCGGCATATCGATATCCAGAAAGATAACGTCCGGAAGTACTTTATCTGCTACATCCAGCTTTTCCATATTCCGAAGAAATTCAATGGCACTTTTTGCGCCGGTGTGGGTGTAGATGTTTTCGGTAATGGACGCCGCTTCGATCATCTTCTGATTGATGAGGTTATCAATCTCATTATCATCAATAAGCATGACGGTGCGGTATTTTTTTGCAGACATAGAGCGAGTTTAGCTTTTATAAAAATAAACGATTGGACATAGATTCCAAACCGGCTAGATGGCAAATTTTATACCCTGAGCCAATGGGAGTGTATCTCCGTAATTAATTGTGTTGGTCTGGCGCCTCATATAGTTCTTCCACGCGTCGGACCCGGACTCCCGGCCTCCACCGGTTTCCTTTTCTCCTCCGAAGGCTCCGCCAATTTCAGCGCCTGAGGTACCAATATTCACGTTGGCAATACCGCAGTCAGAACCTTCCTGTGACAGGAATCGCTCCATCTCCTGCATGTGTGTAGTCATAATGGAAGAGGAAAGTCCCTGCTTCACTTCATTCTGCAACGCAATGGCCTGATCAAGAGTTGAAAATTTCATCAGGTAAAGAATCGGCGCGAAGGTCTCATGACGTACAATAGGATATTGTTCCTGAACTTCGACAATGGCAGGCTTGACATAACAGCCTGACTCGTAGCCCGAACCTGATAATACACCACCAGGAACCAGCAGCGTTCCTCCCTGCTTCTTCGCTTCCTCAATCGCGGTTGTATAGGCCTGCACGGCAGCCTTGTCGATAAGGGGACCGACGTGGTTCTCAGGATTCAGCGGATTGCCGATCTGAAGTTTTCCATATGCCTGAACGAGCCGATCGCGCACTTCGCTGTAGACCGACTCATGGACGATTAACCTGCGGGTAGTTGTACAACGCTGGCCGGCAGTACCGACAGCACCAAACAAAGCTCCACGAATGGCCACATCCAGGTTCGCATGTTTCGTGACAATAATCGCATTGTTACCACCGAGTTCAAGCAATGTTCTGCCCAGGCGCTCTGCCACTGTTCGCGCGACTGCCTTACCCATGCGCGTGCTGCCTGTAGCAGATACAAGAGGAACACGTTCGTCGGCTGACATCAACTGACCGATCGTATAATCGCCCTGAACGATACATGACACACCCTCGGGTACACCATTCTTTTCAAAGACCTGCGCAGTGATGTGCTGGCATGCAACGGCACACAACGGCGTTTTCTCAGATGGCTTCCATACTGTCGTGTCTCCACAAACCCAGGCGAGCATGGAATTCCACGACCATACCGCTACGGGAAAATTAAATGCTGTAATAATCCCGACAATGCCGAGCGGATGCCATTGCTCATACATGCGGTGTTGGGGACGTTCGGAATGCATGGTGAGACCGTGCAACTGACGGGAGAGCCCGACGGCAAAGTCGCAGATGTCAATCATTTCCTGTACCTCACCGAGTCCCTCCTGATATGATTTACCCATTTCGTAGGACACGAGCTTTCCCAGATTTTCCTTGTGGTGACGCAACGCCTCCCCTACCTGACGCACGATCTCACCACGGCGCGGCGCAGGCCATTTCCTCCACTCCAAAAAAGCTTCATGAGATTTCTTGATGACCTCCTCGTAGGTCTTTTGATCACATGCCTCCACGGCGCCAATGCGCTGGCCATCAGCTGGAGAATAACTCTCTATGACGGGCTGACCGGTTTTGAACCATTGCTTGCCAGTCGATGCAGCTGCGCTGACGGATTGAATACCGAGTTCCTGAAGAACCTGAGGAATACCAAAATTTTCCATAGTGTGGGCGTAAATTCAAAACGCAAAAGTAGTCTTTTTAGATTGATAACCTGACCGAAATCGTTACCAATCTATGCCGAACGTGCCTTTCTTCCCACTCGCATAAAAGCCCTCAATGAGGACGCCCCCTCGTTTGTAAGAGAGAACGTTATTCAGATCATCCAGACTTTCAATCGGCACTTTATCAATAAATGCGACGATAAATCCCTCTGGAACATTTCCGTCTTTCCACTTGCCAGGTCCAAGTGTTTTCAGCCGAACACCTCCGTCAATCATCAGTTTTGCCAAGTCTTTGTACGGAACATTTTCAAATATTGCCCCCTCAAGTTCTGGGTTCGCTGCCTTTCGTCCGACGGTGCGAAGTCCTTCGATATTTTTCAGCGTGGCGATTGTCTCCCGCTTTTGCCCCTTACGCAAATACGCAACCCGTACATCGGTGCCCGGTCGTTTGCGCGCCACCCATTCCTGGAGTTCAGATACGGAATTGATGATGCGATCATCGATGCCCACGATGACGTCGCCTGCTTCAAGACCCGCCTCGCTGGCAGCGCTGTTTTCATTCACGCCATTGATGAGTACACCCTGCGACACCGGGATGTTAAAGCTTTCAGCAATGAGTGCATCCATGTCATCAATTTGAATTCCCAGTAGCCCCCGTTGCACAGAGCCAAACTCCAGCAGATCGTCCATCACTTTCTTCACCAGATTGACCGGCACGGCAAATGAATACCCTTGATAACTGCCGTTCGATGTAGCGATTGCCGTGTTGATCCCGATCAGCTCACCTTTCAGATTCACCAACGCGCCACCGCTATTTCCCGGATTCACAGCCGCGTCGGTTTGAATGAATGCCTCTACCTGGGTACTGTTTCGTTCGCGAAGAATCCCAATATTGCGCGCCTTGGCGCTCACAATTCCTGCCGTTACCGTTGAATTAAGATTGAACGGATTTCCGATCGCGAGTACCCATTCCCCGAGCAAAAGGTTATCAGAATCACCATAGCGCACGAAGGGGAGATTTTTCTCTTTTATTTTCAACAGTGCCAGATCGGTGCTTGGATCAGTGCCCACGACTTTGGCGTAGTAGCGTTTGTTGTTGTTCATGACCACTTCGACCGTCGTCGCGTCTTCAATCACATGGTTATTGGTTGCGATATAGCCGTCATCGGAAATGATGACGCCAGAACCAGAAGAGCGCGTGGGATTGTCCATCGCCTGGAGCGGATTAAAACTAAAGTCACCCGGACCATAGGCGGTTCGGATATGTACGACACCGGGTGTCACCAGCCTGGAGGCGTCTAGAAAATCCAACCCTGCGGGTACACGCACAGCGCTGTCACGCGTCGTCGAGGTGAGTACCATTTGCTGCCTCTGTGCGATAGACGGGTACTTGTCGATGTCTTGCAACAGGTTGATGGTGATGATGGATCCTGCGACACCACCTATTCCAGCCACCACGGCCACCAGCAGAACGAGCATGAGGGAACGCTTCATATACATGAGTTGATGAGAAAATTAACGTTTAATTCCGGGAAAGGTCTCGCCATTAGACATAAAAAAAGCGTCCCGAACTCGTCGGGACGCTGGACACAACCTAAACCCTCACACTAAACTATGTTCACCCTATTCTTTAATTGACCTTGATGGTCGTCTTCAATGTTTTCTTTTCATCCTTCGGGAGTGTCAGCTCCAGGATGCCATTCACATATTGCGCGTTGATGCCGGCGATGTCTATGTTCTCCGGCAGTGAGAACGTTCTGCGGAAACTTCCATATTGAGTTTCCATCGAATGGTAGTTTTTATCTTTCTGCTCTTTGGTGAATTTCCGCTCACCACTGATGCTCAAAAGATTGTCCTTCAAATCGATCTGAAAATCTTCCTTGTTCATACCCGGAACCGCGACGTGAATTTCAAATGCTTTGGCATGTTCAATCACATCAACCTTTGGAACAAATGAATACGCGGCGCCGCCGCTGCGGGATAAGGATTCATTGAACAGTCTGTCGATTACGCTTCCAAAAGCAGTAGGTACATAATCGTTTAAAGCGGAGTTATATCTGATTAAGCTCATGGTGTTGTTTGTTTTATGATTTAACATTCGTTTTCAGTTACAGCCACACTTAAGGGAAAAATATACCACTCCCATTTTTCGGTCATATTGGCATTATTTTGCGCTTTTTTTGATTTTAAATAGGTCATTTTGGCATTTTTTGAACATTCGGAATGTCTCTCCGTCCATTTTTGTGAACCCGGTTCAGGAGCGTGGCACTTTCGTTACCTTTGTATCCATACCATACTTAAACCCATGAAGAAGAAGATTTTGATCGGTGTAGGCGCCGTTGTTTTGTTTGTAGCGGTCGCGTTTTTCTATCTGAGTTATAGAAACTACCAGGTGAGTCCCCGCGGCGAAGCCGAGTTGAACAACGGTGGACTGAACGTTAAGATCACTTACTGCCGGCCATCGGCTCGCGGTCGCGTGATTTTTGGAGAAGAAAGTCAGAAGGCACTTCAGCCTTACGGCAAATACTGGAGATTGGGCGCTAACGAATCAACGGAGATTACCTTCAGCGACGATGTCAACGTCAATGGAACACCCGTGAAGAAAGGCACGTATCGCTTATACGCGATTCCCGACAAGGCAGAATTCGAGTTGGTCTTCAACTCAGAACTCGGTGTATGGGGATATTTCGAACCCGATCCGAAACGCGATATTTTGAAAACTAAAGTTCCTGTACAGCTGGCAAATCCTCCTGCAGAACAGTTCACAATTTCGATGGCTCCTCAAGGCACTGGTGTCGATGTCATTTTCGAGTGGACCGATGTGCGATTTGTGTTGCCGGTGACAAAGTGATGAGCGTAAGAAGTTTAAAAAAGAAAAGAGAACGTTGAGGCGTTCTCTTTTTGTTAGGTGACAACTTGTTACATTTTAATTACTATGTCGTCAAGAATCACGATCGACCCAAATATCTGCAACGGCAAACCGACTATTAGAGGGCAGCGGATCACCGTGCAAACAATCCTTGAATTTCTCGCGGCTGGAGATTCTCCTAATGACATTCTCGAGCAGTATCCAAACCTAGAACCGGAAGACATTCAGGCAGCTCTCGATCTTGCAGCAGGCAGCCCGGCATAACTAAACCATTACCCCTACGGGACGATGTTACCGTATCCGGGGGATTTGATCGCCTTGTTCAGATTAAAACAAATGCCTTGTAGAAATCCATCTAACACTTGCATCGTCCTTAATTATCGTCAACTCAACAACAACATGCAGGCCCTGAAAGGGCCGTCGTACCTGAGCCGTGGGCTGCTGGCCCATGGCGATCGTTCCAAATAAACCATTCGAATTGAGAAGATGAAAATTTGCCCTGTGACCAAAACAAAAAAGGCCATTCTTCTTTCGAAAAATGGCCTTTCGGCTGCTCCTCCTCTAGGGCTTGAACCTAGGACCCCCTGATTAACAGTCAGGTGCTCTAACCAGCTGAGCTAAGGAGGAAAATTTGGGAGTGCAATATTAAGTGACCGGTTTTAATTTGCCAACACCCGGCCTAAATTTCTTACAATTTCTTCACTACCTTCATTCCATTATCAACCGTGTCTTTTCTTCTGTCTGACATGAAAAAAGTTATTTTCTTCACGCTCTTATCGTTGTCGGCAATGGCGCAGCAAAAAATTTACCTCTATCCGACCGAGCAGAAGGTCACCATTCCTGGCTTTGAGAAAGACAAGGAGCCTCCGTTTGTCGACTACTACCCTGCACAGCAACCGAACGGCAGCGCCATTTTAATTTGCCCTGGTGGCGCCTACACCAATCTCGCAACCGAACATGAAGGCAGAGATGTGGCGCGGTTTTACAACGCCCATGGCTATGCGGCATTTGTACTGCATTATCGTCTGAATATTTTTGAACAAACCGGTCACAGGTTTCCAGACCAATACAACGACGTCACCACAGCCCTGAGACTGGTCAAGTCCCGCGCCACGGAATTCAAATTTTCTCCCGAGAGAGTCGGTATTCTTGGCTTCTCCGCCGGAGGCCATCTCGCTTCGATGGGTTCGACCATGCACATTCCCGCGGATGCCAAATCGAAAAATTCTATCGAACGCGTGGGCTCCAAGCCTGCATTTTCAATTCTGATTTATCCGGTGATTGCTTTGTCAGGACCAGCTGCGCACAACTACAGCCGCGACATGTTACTTGGCAGGAATCCGGATCCGGCACTCGTCGATTCGCTCTCCACCTACAGACGGGTGAATGCGGAGACACCACCAACATTCATCGTATTCTCCAACGACGACACGGCTGTCCCGCCCGAAAATGGAATTCTGTACTATCAAGCCCTCCGGAAATTCAACATCCCGGCGAGCCTCCACATCTTTGACCGGGGAGGTCATGGTTACGGTATGGGCCCTGACGTTGCCGGAGTAAAAGAATGGCCCAATCTCACCATCGAGTGGCTGAAAAAACTCGGCTTTTGAAAATAATCCGGGAAACCTTGCAATTTCGGTTACGTTTATTCAACTTTGAATCACAAAGTACTTCGAATGAAATCAGCATCGGAATATGAAAAGGATCTTGCCTCCATCCGGCAGATCATGGAGCGATCCACAAAAGTACTCTCCCTCAGCGGACTATCCGGTGTGCTGGCAGGGATATACGCCCTTGTTGGTGCTGCGGTAGCCTACTACCTCGTACAATATCCCTACTCCCTGCTCTCGTATCGCCAATATTCTGTGCAGTCGGATGACATGCTTTTGAAACTCATCGTGGTGGCCGGCATCGTGCTGGTGGCGTCCATCATTACGGCATTCCTGCTCAGTTCAAAAAAAGCCAAAAAAAATAACGAGTCACTCTGGAACAATGCCAGCAAAAAAATGCTCGCCGATTTTTCTGTCCCTCTCGTCTCGGGCGGGCTACTGGTGCTCATCGTTCTCTTCACCGGACATTTCGGGCTTGCTGCACCACTTTGTCTCCTGTTCTATGGCATCGCGTTGGTGACGATCAGCCAATTCACATTCAAAGAGATTCGCTACCTTGGTTTCTCAGAAATAGTGCTTGGACTTGCCGGAGCGTACTTTCAGGGTTACGGACTCTTGTTTTGGGCAATTGGCTTTGGCATCCTTCACATTATCTATGGTTCCATCATGTACTTCAGATACGACAAGTGAAGAATCCTTTTGAACAACTGGATAAAGTCCTGGAACATCGCATCCGGCTGCAAATCATGTCCGTGCTCGTCACGAACGACACCGCGGATTTCAATTCGCTGAAAGAATTGATGGGCGTAACGGATGGCAACCTGGCATCACACATCAAGGCGTTGGAAAAAGAAAAATACATTCTTGTGCAAAAGATGTTCGTCGAACGAAAACCGCATACAAAATATAAAGCTTCAGAACGGGGCCGCACAGCTTTTCGAAAACACCTGGACGCGCTGGAGGCTGTTCTGAAAACACAGCGATAAAAAAATTTTAACTACTCACTTTTATATTCAAAGTACTTTTACACAATTCTATGGAAACACAAACCTCGTCCCTGTTTGATCGATTCAACAACTGGATACAGGAATCGATCATGATCAAGCTGTTGTCAATCGGATTTCTCATCCTCATCCTGTTGATTCCCAATGCGTGGATAGAAGAACTCATTCATGAACGCGAAGGAAGGGCCAAAGAAGTGAAGGCAGACATATCCGATAAATGGTCTAAAAGACAAACGGTGCTCAGCCCGATGCTCATCGTTCCGTTCAAACAGTATGACCGGATTAAGAACAATACCGGTGAAATTGAAGTCATAGAAACTACGCTCCGCGCGGTGTTCCTTCCAGAGACCTTCGACCTGAAGGGCGATTTAAAACCTGAAGCACTGAAGCGTGGAATTTTTGAATCGGTCGTGTACCGATCCAATTTGCAAATTCAGTCGCAGTTCAAGTCCCCTGACTTTGCAGCATTGAACATTGAAGAAAAAGATATTCTTTGGAATGAGGCGGTGATTTGGATGTCACTGTCAGATCTAAGGGGAATTTCTGAAAATCCAATCTTCAAAGTCGGCGATAAGGAATTGACGGCAGACGCATCGAGCGTGATCGGGGAACGAATTGCGGAAGGACAGCCACAAGGAATTTTCGTAAAACCAGGTTGGCAGACGCGCGAAGAATTTCAGGGATTGGTGTCCATTCAACTGAACCTGAAGGGCAGCGAGTACTTTGGATTTATTCCCAGCGGAAAAACGACCAGCATTGCGCTCACCGGAAGCTGGAACACGCCTTCGTTCACCGGCTCGTTCTTACCGGAACAGCGCGACGTGACCGAAAAAGATTTCAAGGCGAGATGGAACGTTCTTCACTTCAACAGACCCTTTGCGGCACAATGGGTAGAGGGTTCACAACACGTATCGGGATCTGAATTTGGCGTCAACTTATTAATTCCGGTCGATCATTACCAGAAGAGCATTCGCACGAGCAAATACAGTGTGCTGATCATCCTGCTCACGTTCATTGCCTTATTTATGGTGGAGATCACCCGCAAAGTACGCATTCACCCATTTCAGTATATTCTCATTGGAGCGGCATTATGTGTTTTTTACACGCTTCTGCTGAGTCTTTCAGAACACGTGGACTACAACCTCTCGTATGTCATCGCGGCATTATTGACGATTGTCCTGCTGACGCTCTATTCCTTCTCGTTCTTCCCGGTCAAGAGTTTGTCGTGGTTGCTCTCCGGATTCCTTACACTGTTCTATACGTTTGTATTTGTCATTATTCTTGAACAAGACTATTCGTTGCTCATTGGCAGCATCGGCTTGTTCCTTATCATCGCTGCGCTGATGTATTTCTCGAGAGGCGTTCGATGGTACGGGCGCTCAGAGAAAACGCTTGTACAGTAGATTAATCAAAATAAAAAATCCCGCTTCATCGAGGCGGGATTTTTTACTTAATCTATTTTTCGAGGAAGGGATATCGGTAATCCTTTGGCGTTACAAAGGTTTCTTTGATGGTTCGCATCGACACCCATCGCATCAGGTTGGCCTTCGCTCCTGCCTTATCGTTTGTTCCTGATCCACGTGCGCCTCCGAAAGGCTGTTGACCAACCACAGCGCCAGTAGGCTTATCGTTGATGTAGAAATTCCCCGCAGCATGTGTCAGCATTTTCGTCGCCATTTCGATGGCATACCGGTCGCGCGAGAAAATTGATCCGGTCAATGCATAGGGAGAAGTTTTATCCACCAACTCCAATGTCTGCTCAAAATTGTCATCGCCATAGACATAGATGGTCAGCACCGGGCCGAAGATTTCTTCGCACATGGTGGTGCTGATGGGATCTTTAGTCAGAATGACGGTGGGCTCAACAAAATACCCTTTCGACTTATCGTATCCTCCACCGGCGATGATTTCATTCATCGGGTTCTTTTTCGCGTCGTCGATATACTTCGCGATTGAATTAAATGACTTTTCATCAATTACAGCATTGACGAAATTGCTGAAATCTTCCGTCGGTCCCATCTTGATCGACTTCAGATCCTCCAACATGAATTTCTTCACGTCCGCCCACAAACTGTTGGGAATGTATGCGCGGGATGCCGCCGAGCACTTCTGACCCTGATATTCGAATGCGCCGCGAACAAGACCCGTTGCGACCTCACGCGCGTCGGCGCTGTGGTGAGCGATTACAAAATCTTTTCCGCCTGTTTCCCCGACAATGCGTGGATACGATTTATAGAGGTGAATGTTTTGTCCAATCGTCTTCCACATGTTCTGGAAAACTTTTGTACTTCCTGTAAAGTGCAAACCAGAGAATTCGGGATGACTGAAAACGGCATCGCCCACAGTAGGGCCATCGACGTAGATGAGATTAATGACGCCGTCGGGAAGGCCAGCTTCGCGGAGAATTCTCATAATCAGACTTGCTGCATAGATCTGACTGTTTGCAGGTTTCCAGACCACCGTATTTCCCATCATCGCCATGCTCGTTGGAAGATTTCCCGCGATGGCAGTGAAATTAAACGGAGTGACCGCGAGTGTAAATCCTTCCAGCGGACGATATTCCATCCGGTTCCAGATGCCAGGTGCGGACTCAGGCTGGTCGGCATATATCTGCGACATGAAGTACACATTGAAGCGCAGGAAGTCGATAAGCTCGCAAGCGCTGTCGATCTCTGCCTGAAAGGCATTTTTCGACTGCCCTAACATCGTCGCGGCATTCATCTCAGCGCGATAAGGCCCAGCCAGTAATTCGGCAGCTTTCAGGAAGATGCTTGCCCTGTATTCCCAATCCAGATTCGCCCAAAGCTCCTTCGCTCCGAGCGCAGCCTGAATGGCCTGATCCACGTGACTGCGATCACCTTCGTGAAAATGTCCGAGGATATGCTGATGATCGTGTGGAGGCGCGAGCGTTTTTGTTTTTCCTGTGCGTACTTCCTCAGCACCGATGTACATGGGTACGTCGATTACTTTTGCCCGCGCAGAGGCGAGTGCCTGCTGCAGGGCGGCGCGCTCTTTCGAACCGGGACCGTAGCTGAGAACAGGTTCGTTTTTAGGAAAGGGAACCTGGAAGAATCCATTGGCCATAGTGATTGTTTTTGATAAGGTTTATCGAAGGAATAAAAGTAATTATTTCACAAAATCTTTTTGAGCTCGGAAAGACAGGATATTTCATGATGGACATCCGTGTCATGGTCAATTTTTTCGGGGTTGAAGAAAATTGTATCAATGGACGCATTGGTTGCTCCACCGATGTCGGTAACGAGGTTGTCCCCGATCATAATCGCTTCATGCGGTTCCGCGCTGTGCGCTTTCAATGCATACTGAAAAATTTCTGCGGCGGGTTTGCGGTAGCCTGCCCGTTGTGACGTTACCAGGTGGGCAAAATATTTATTCAAATTGCCCCCCGACAGCTTTACTTGCTGAATTTCTTCAAAGCCGTTTGTGACGATACTCAGTTCATATTTACCCGACAGATAGTCCAACACGTCGTGTGTATGTGGAAGCAAGTTCGATTTGCGGGGACAGTGGTGGAGATACACATCGGACAATTCGCCACAAAGGTTATCGTCAGCAATTCCGAAATGACCGAGAATGGAGCTGAATCGTCGCGCGCGAATGACATCATTGGTAATTAACCCCCGGTCGTAAAGATCCCAAAGTTCCGTATTCACCTTTCTGAACTGCTCATAGAACGACAATGTATCTGGAATTCCACGGTCGAGCAGCTGGTAATGCTGATACAATTCATCCAACGCTTCGCGGCAATTCAACTCATAATCCCAGAGCGTATGGTCTAAGTCAAATAATACCACCTTATATTCTTTTCCCATCATCTCTGTTTGTGTTTTGCTGATGCCAGGCCTCAATCTGCCGCTTATTGACCGCCAGTTCCCGGTTAGAGAACATCGTTTCATATACCTGCTGGTCTTTCTGGAGCTGCTTGTCCTTTCTTAGAAACTGAAAAATCTGCTTAAGAATTTCATAAACCTCATCTTTGATGTGATAAAAAACCCAGTGGTTATCCCGTCGTGAAGTCACGATGCCCGAATTCTTGAGATAAACCAAATGGCGCGAGGTTTTGGCCTGTGTAAAGTCCAGTATTTTTTCGAGGTCGGTAATGCACATTTCTTCATTGACGAACACCAAATGAAGGATTCGTAAGCGCGACTCGTCGGCACAAGCCTTAAAAATCTGCGAACCGAGCGTTAAATTGAAACTTTTTAAGCGCATAATTGCTCTTAACCGAATACGGCATCAAAAATAGACAATTAGGTGGTGTTGGCTGTTATATGTTATATTTGACAATCTAAAATTCAGGAATTCCCGTGAAGCAAATTGAAATCAAGCCGCTGGTCTTCTGCATGTTGGTGTTCATGTGTGCGTTGCCGTTCGCTGCTCAGGCGCAGCAGCAGAACCGAATCATCCAGCTTTCGGGAATTGTGATGGATACAGTAGAGGGACCGTTGCCCGGGGTGCATATCTACGTACCTAAAGCCGGACGCGGCGTCACGACAAACGGCGTTGGCTTTTTCTCGATGCCAGTTATTGCCGGTGACAGTGTGGTGATCAGCTACGTTGGATATCAACGACAACACTACATCGTTCCAAATTCAAGCACAGAGTTTTTGACCATCATTGTTCCGATGGTCCAGGATGTTACATACCTGAAAGAAATTGAGATTGTTCCTTATCCGACGGAAGAAGTATTTAAAGAAGCGGTGTTGGCTTTAAACCTGCCCGAGAGCAAGATTGACCAAAGAAATCTGAATCAGGAATTGCTGGCGCTGATGCTGAAGACGACGCCAATGAACGGACCTCAAAATCAGAAATATTATCTCAGTCAGTGGGCTGCTTCGCAGAACGATAAGTTTCAGCCCGTCACCAATCCATTCCTCAATCCATTCAATTGGGTGAAGTTTTTTAATGGGTTGAAGAAGAAGAAATAAAACCTTCGACTCCGCTCAGGGTAAAACCTTCGACTCCGCCTTCCTCCGGTAGACAGGCTCAGGGTAGCACCCTTCGACTCCGCTCAGGGTAGCACCTTCGACTCCGCTCACGGTAAAACCTTCGACTCCGCCTTCCTCCGGTAGACAGGCTCAGGGTAGCACCCTTCGACTCCGCTCAGGGTAGCACCTTCGACTCCGCTCAGGGTAGCACCTTCGACTCCGCCTGCCTTCGATAGACAGGCTCAGGGTAAGATGTTAGACTCGGTCTTCCTGTCGTAGACAAGCTCAAGGTAAGAGCTTTTGCTATTCCTTCGTCCGGTAGACTGGCGCAGAGCAAGGCCTTCCAGGCCTGATGGCGCTCGCGGTAACACGACTTTTTCTCTGTTTTTGTTAGTCTCGCACAGCCTTGGCAAACGTAACGTGCTGTGAGTTCGAATACCCGTCAGGAAGAAGCACTGGCCGCTGAGTGCGACGCGCGAGGGACAGCAGTGGAAATACTGCCTGCAACTTTGCGGCAAAAATGAAACTCTACTTTTCGCAGGCAGTATTGCAACGAATGGCCCGACCCGGAGTGCTGCCATTCACGTTTGTGAAAAATTCACGTGTATGCAGCACGGAGGGGCGCGCCCAAAACAGTCATAGCGCTTAAAACATCATCATGTACAAAAACAAAAAAAGGCGCCCTTGATGGACGCCCCTGACTGGTTGGTTAATCGGGTTTACTTGCAGTCATATGTCAGCTGTTGATTTTCGCGCGAGGTGGTACCTCCACGGTTCACAGAGTTGTTTATGATCTCGGGGAATCCTTTATCATTTCTCGTGTACGTGTATGAATTGTCGACGATGGTTTTGTCCAGACCATCGACGAAAAGGAGCCGCAAGGGTTGCTTTGGTAAATAGATTTTATTCTCGTACAAGAAATCGAGGATGTTAAATTCCAGGGGATCATGTTTTGTCAGCACGACAGTTATTTTCGCGTTGAGGAAAGCTTTCGGCTCCGAAGGGAATTTGATGGAATCCTGAATGGTAAATCGCATTGGGTCGGAGCCATAGATATAATCAAATTTCTCAATACCATTATCGTCCGTTCTTTTGACCTGAAGCAGCCTTGAATCATTGTCATAGATGACGGTGTCTGTCTGCGTTGTTCCACCCCTCTTTAGAACTCTTTTCACGAGGCGATATTTTTTGTCGTACGTGAACGAAAGCGTTTTTCCGGAACTGCTGATGGTTGCCGGGAGCCGGCTCTTGAAGTAAGTGACGGTGTATTGAGAAGTTCCGGAATTCCCTTTTAAACTAAAATTGGTGAGGAGGCTATCCGGGCTATAAGTGAGCTGGGCAACGCCAGAGACAAATCCATCGAAATAATCAACAGTCTTGATGAGGCAATCCGGCGCTTTCATATAAAGAGTTTCTTCGGATTTTCCGGGATCATCACCGTTGTCGCAGGAGGAAAAAAAGCTAATCACCGCTCCAAGAATGAGCACCGAAGCAAGCCGTAACAGGGTATTCTTGTTCATAGATTTGGATTTATCGGACGGCAGTTTGCAAGTGCCGTGCCTCATGTCATCCATGCCTAATCTGCATTTAAACGCCAGAAATGAATATCGCCCTTTTTCGTTCGTTGTATTTCGTAATTGAGTGTTGAAATGTCGTAGTGCTGTCAAAAAAAAAGAAGGCGACCTTATGAGTCACCTTCTTTGAAATTGAAAATATAATCGGGGATTAGCTGACGAGGTCGAAACGATCGAGGTTCATCACCTTATTCCAGGCTGCAACGAAATCCTTCACAAATTTCTCTTTCGAATCGCTGGAACCGTACACCTCAGCAATGGCGCGGAGTTCGGAATTTGAACCGAAAATTAAATCCACGCGGGTACCTGTCCATTTCACATCGCCGGAAATGCGGTCGGATCCAACAAACACATTTTCTGCACCGGACATCGCCTTCCATGTGGTGTTGAGATCAAGCAGATTGACAAAGAAGTCGTTCGTCAGTGTCTCTGTCTTCCTGGTGAACACACCATGCTTAGAGTTATCGAAGTTGGTGTTGAGCACGCGCATACCGCCGACAAGCACGGTCATTTCCGGAGCCGTGAGCGTGAGCAGTTGTGCTTTGTCGATCAACATTTCTTCCGCAGATGCTTTGTGCGTTGCTTTGAAGTAGTTTCTGAATCCATCCGCAGCAGGCTCAAGCACAGCAAACGACTCAACGTCGGTTTGTTCCTGAGAGGCGTCGGCGCGTCCTGGTGTAAAAGGAACCTGAATTTCCATTCCGGCATTCTTTGCAGCTTTTTCAATTGCTGCGCAACCACCGAGGACAATCAAATCAGCAAGCGATACTTTTTTACCTGTTGTCTGTGCGCCGTTGAATACCACCTGAATGCCTTCGAGTGTCTTTAATACTTTTGATAACTGAACCGGGTTGTTCACTTCCCAGAATTTCTGAGGCTCGAGTCTGATGCGTGCTCCGTTTGCGCCGCCACGTTTGTCGGAACCGCGGAAGGTTGACGCAGAAGCCCAGGCTGCAGATACGAGCTCGCCGATTGTAAGACCAGAATCAAGAATTTTTGCCTTGAGCGCCGCGATGTCGTTGGCGTCAATTGACTTGTAATTCACCGCGGGAATTGGATCCTGCCACAGCAATTCTTCGGCAGGAACTTCAGGTCCGAGGTAACGGGCACGTGGACCCATATCGCGGTGGGTCAGTTTGAACCATGCCTTTGCAAATGCATCGGCAAACTCGTCGGGGTTTTCATAGAAACGACGAGAAATTTTTTCATAGATGGGATCAACGCGGAGCGCAAGATCGGTGGTGAGCATCATGGGCGCGTGGCGTTTGCTTGCGTCGTGTGCATCAGGCACAGTACCTGCACCGGCATCGCCCTTCGGCTTCCACTGGTGCGCACCTGCGGGGCTCTTGGTGAGTTCCCATTCATATCCAAAAAGATTTTCGAAATAGTTATTGCTCCACTTGGTCGGCGTGGTTGTCCATGCGCCTTCCAGTCCGCTGGTGATGGTATGCACACCGTGACCGGAACCGTATGTGTTCTTCCAACCGAGGCTTTGCTCTTCGATGCTTGCACCTGCAGGTTCCGCGCCCACGTATTTGCTTGGATCCGCGGCGCCGTGTGTTTTACCAAACGTGTGACCACCGGCTATCAGTGCCACAGTTTCTTCATCGTTCATGGCCATGCGACCAAAAGTTTCGCGAATATCACGCGCGGCAGCAAGCGGATCGGGCTTGCCGTTGGGACCTTCCGGATTCACATAGATCAAACCCATTTGTACAGCTGCGAGTGGATTCTCGAGTTCGCGATCACCTGTGTAGCGGTTGTCGCCGAGCCATTCTTTTTCTGATCCCCAATACACATCTTCCTCTGGCTCCCATACATCCGCGCGACCACCCGCGAAACCGAATGTCTTGAAGCCCATGGATTCGAGCGCACAGTTACCGGCGAGGATCATCAAATCAGCCCATGAAATTTTGTTGCCGTATTTCTGCTTGATGGGCTACAGGAGAAGGCGCGCCTTGTCCAGGTTTGCGTTGTCGGGCCAGCTGTTGAGCGGAGCAAATCGCTGTGTTCCGCTGCCTGCGCCTCCGCGGCCATCGGCAATGCGGTAAGTACCTGCGCTGTGCCATGCCATACGAATAAAGAAAGGTCCGTAGTGACCATAATCTGCAGGCCACCAAGCCTGAGACGTTGTCATCAGTTCGAAGATGTCCTTTTTCAGTGCAGCGAGATCCAGCTTCTTGAATTCCTCAGCATAGTTGAACGATTCGTTCATCGGATTTGACAGGCTGGAATGCTGCCGGAGGATGTTGAGCTTCAACTGGTTTGGCCACCAGTCGCGGTTGCGGGTTCCTGCCCCTGCTGTTTGCTTGATGGCGCCGCCATGAAACGGGCATTTGCTTTCGCCGTTCATTTTGTGGGCGTTGACATCGTAGGAAGTGTTTGTATTGTTTCCCATTGTTAAAATGATTTAATGGATGAGTAGTTCAGAAATACGGTCGGCAAGTTAGGTAAAAAGGCGGCTGTGCAACTATAGATGGGATTGATTAACATCAACGGCGTATAGATGATATCAATTTACTGAATAACGGAAGTGTGGCGACAAAGGGAGGTTTTTAACGAATCACTTTCGTATGAATACGAATCAATACGTATAATTTCGGGGAAAATCGGATAAAATACGTATATTTACGAATAAATACGTATCAAAATAATGAGCGGTTTGGTCCATAATGTAGTTCTTAACCCCGACTGGAAGTTGATTAACGAGCTGAGCCAAATCGACAAGTTTGGTGGGTCGTGGACCGCGATAGAAAAGCGGGAGGGACAAAGTCTCAAGCACCTTAAGTCAATCGCCACCGTCCGCAGCGTTGGTTCGTCAACCAGGATTGAGGGTTCAAGAATGACCAATGATGAGGTCGCAAGTCTGATTAACAATCTCTCAATAGCCAAACTGGAAGAGCGCGACGCTCAGGAGGTTGCTGGGTATTATCAGACGCTGGACATCATATCAGAATCTTTTCTCGATATCGATATTACCGAAAACAGCGTCAAATCGCTTCACAACACTTTGATGAAGCATAGTGATAAAGACACATGGCATCGCGGTGAGTATAAACAACATCCTAATGTAATAGAAGCAACGCAGGCCGACGGAAGCAAACAAATTGTTCTACGGACTGCAGATCCGGGCTTTGTTACCCAAGACGCGATGCGGCAGTTGATGATTTGGTACAACGGTGACAGTACTACTCCTCCAATCATCAGGGTAGCGATTTTCGTATATGACTTTTTGAGCATCCATCCGTTTCAGGATGGCAATGGCAGACTGAGTCGGCTCCTGACCACGTTGCTTATGCTTCGTCAAGGTTACTCGTGGATTCAGTACGTGAGTTTTGAACATGAAATTGAAAGCCGGAAAGCAGAATACTACTCGGTGCTGATGCAGTGTCAGCGCCTACGCCCGGGAGAAGATGTCTATCCGTGGGTAATGTTTTTTCTTAATTGTCTCTCCAACATTCAGCAACAGTTGATGTTGAAGTTGCAAACCAGTAATAGTATATCGAAACTATCGCCCAAGGAAAAGAAGATATTTTACTTTATTGAGAATCATCCGGGTTGTCAATCCAGCGAGATTTCTGAAAAACTCAAAATTCCATTACCAACTGTAAAGAGTATCCTTAAGGAAATGCATGCAAGAAAATTTCTCATAAAACATGGCATAGGAAAGGGAACAAATTATACAGTAGAGACACTTCAAAAAACGGAACAAGATCTGATCTTCACCCTAACCAGCATCAACCGGAGCCAAGAACTTTTGCTGATGAATTCTTATTCCGTGATTGAAATCAAGAGAATTCTGCTTGTTCCATTGTTCGACTGGAAAGATCCTGACGACTGGAAAGTAAGGCTGGCCGCTGAGGACATTTCCTTGAAAGTTGTCCTCAAAACCAACACCGGATCGGCGTTCGAATTTCCATCGCAGTTCCTGAGTGTTCTGCTCAGTCCTCACCATTTCAACCCAGTGGTAACGCTCCGTCAACCCATAACCTTGTCCGGGGACCAACTTTTGGAAAATCAATTCAAGACCAATGAGTACCCAATAAAAGTTGTCATTGAGCTGGTCAGCGCCAAGGACATTAGTTTCGATGTCCGCGTAATCTACGATGCGTTGACGGCTTAAATGCATTATACAGCGCGACAGTCCAGAATACCATGAATGCGTACTAATAACTATTTTTGAAGGATGCCCCTCCCATTTCGACTGACCGTTCTTTTAATACTCCTGTGTGGCCGGACAATGGGCCAGGAACCTGCGTTAAAAAATCTCGTTCTGGAGGGCGCTGGTGTTCGCGGTATTGCTTATGTCGGCGCAATGAAATATATGGAGGAGCACGGATTAGCAGATGACATTGAGCAAGTCGGCGGAACTTCCGCAGGTGCAATTATGGCACTCACCATCTCGCTTGGATATTCAAGCAGGGAAATTGAAGATTTGGTGTACTCGATGAAACTGCAGAAGTTTAATGATGGCAGGTTTTTCTTTATCGGAGGCATCAGCAGACTGAACCGGAATTACGGATGGTATCGAGGTCAACGGTTTCTCAAATGGCTGGAAAAAGTAATCGCACAGAAAACTGGAAACAAGGACATCACTTTCTCCGAACTCCATCAACGAGGATTTAAGAACCTCTATGTGACCGGGACAAGCCTAAATCATCAAAAACTGATCGTGTTTTCGTGGAAAACTTATCCTCATATGAAGGTTAAGGATGCGGTTCGGATCAGTATGTCAATACCGCTGTACTTTGAAGCGGTCACCATCGATTCGGCCGGGAATGTCGTGTCACGGCGTGACGCAAAACCATTTCACGATATTGTCGTGGATGGTGGCTTTACCGGAAATTTTCCAATTACAATTTTTGACAGCGTAACCCAGTCACATCGCATTGCTAACCCCGAGACTTTTGGACTTCGCATTGACACCCCGGAACAGCTCGCTTACGACACGGCGTCAAAAGGGATCGCCCCCATTCCCGTTCACCACTTCAAAAGTTATGTGGGTGCGTTTTACAATTTCGTGATCGAAAACCTGAACCGGGCTGATCTCACCGAAAACGACTGGGAGCGAACAGTTTCGATAAGTTCTGGTAATGTTGGTCCCCGAATTAGAAAGCTCACGCTCCAAGAAAAGAGGCAGCTGATTTCAAATGGGTATGAAGCCATGCGGCGGTATGCCCTGAAAAAAGGCGGCACGTTAGCGCAGTAAGCCACAGACTCGAGCAGGCTTTCAACCAGGTGCAAAAAAAATCCCTCTAAAGCATTTGTACAGAGGGATTTATCTATCAATTAAAAGTCGGGGTGAGATGATTCGAACATCCGACCCCCACGTCCCTAACGTGGTGCGCTAACCGGGCTGCGCTACACCCCGAACCGGCCTTATTCCGCCCTGACGGGCTGAAAAGGGACGCAATTATACAAAATCACATTTAACTGACAAAACAGTACTAATCTAAACAACTTCCCCCTCCTCATGGCTCTCCTTCACCAACGGTAAGGCACAATTTTCCTCTCCATGCGTGTATGCTTGTACTCATCCCCGATGTAAAAAAAATTGCCATCCTCCGCGCCAGTGCCATTGGCGATTTCGTCGTCACCCTTCCGGCACTGCAATCGATCCGGCGCGCTTACCCACACGCTGAACTTGTCCTCCTCGGCAAACCGTGGCATCAAACATTTCTCAAACCCCAGCGCACGGTGATCGATCGTGTACTGATTGTGCGCGAGTCTTCTGAAACCTTGAGCCTCACACAACTTCATAAAGAATCATTCGATATCGTGTTGCAATGGCAGGGAAACGGCGCGACCACCTGCGACTTCATCAACTCCATACCCGCGCGCATCACGGCCGGTTTTTGCGAGCATCGCGAATTGGATCTTCCAATACCCTGGGTTGAACTGATGCCGGAACCGATGCGGTTCCTCGAAGCAGCTGCACTCCTCGGCGCGGACTGCATGTGGACGGCACCGAAGATCAATGTACTTGACGACGACTATGCCGAACTGGAGAAAATAAAAATCACCAGGCCCTTTGTCGTCATCAACCCATTTGCCAACGACACGAGAAGAATGTATCCCCTCGCACTGTATGAATCGATTATTGCACATTTGCGTGCACGTGGATATCAGGTTGTCGTTACCGGAACAAAAACCGACGAACGCGAATTTGCCGAAGTTGTAAAAGGAGAATATACCGGCTGCTTCGATCTTTCACTTGGCGGACTCGTCGCGCTTCTGACGCGGGCTCAGTTGCTCATCAGTCCGGACACCGGACCGCTTCATCTCGCGCAGGCAACAGGCTGCCCAACGGTAGGGCTATACTGGGCCGGAACATTTGTGAACTGGGGACCAATGACGAGATCCATTCACCGGCCGCTTGTATCGTGGCAGATGCATTGTCCCACATGCGGAGCGATTCCCAACAACCCCTATCCATTTTTACCGGCCGATGGTTGTGACCATCCGCATTCCTTCGTTGCCGACCTTGCTCCGGAAGAAGTCATTCGCGAGGCCGACAGACTACTCGATGCGATGGTGTGATTTTTTACCTCCGACGACCATATGAAACAACTCCGGATTCTAACCTGGCATGTTCACGGAAACTATCTCTATTACCTCTCGCAAACCTCGCACACCTTCATTTTGCCGTACAAGCAAGGTTCGAGCGAAGAGGGGTACGGAGCAAGAACGCCAGGCTTTTCCTGGGGAAAAAATGTAATTGCCGTCGACGCGGACAAAATCAAAGAAACTGAATTTGACATCATTCTTTTTCAATCGAGAAAGAACTATGAATTGGATCAATTTGCCATCCTAACAGAAGCGCAGCGTCGATTGCCTAAAATTTACCTCGAGCACGATCCTCCTCGTGAATCTCCGACGGACACACCTCACTTTGCAATTGATCCCGAAGTCCATATTGTGCATGTCACTTGTTTTAATCAACTGATGTGGGATAATGGCATTAATCCAACATCGGTCGTTACCCACGGTGTTCCTGACTACGGGCATTTATACACCGGCAAAAAGGAACGAGGAATTGTTGTCGTCAATGGCATAAAGAAACGGGGCAGGCGTCTCGGATACGACATCTTTCAACGCGTGCGCAAGGAGATTCCATTAGATATTATTGGCATGGGCTCAAAAGAGATCGGGGGACTCGGAGACATTCCTGCGGATGAATTACCCGCTTTCATTTCAGAGTACCGTTTCTTTTTTAATCCGATCCGCTATACCAGCCTTGGGCTTGCTGTATGTGAAGCCATGATGGCCGGACTTCCCGTCGTTGGTCTGGCGACAACAGAAATGCCGGGCATCATACGCAATGGCTATTCCGGGTTTATCTCGTGTGATGAAAATGACTTGATCGGCCAGATGAAGAATTTTCTTTCCGATTCGGATACAGCAACCTATATCTCCCGTGGCGCCCGGGCCACTGCTTTAGAAAAATTCAACATGAGGCGATTCACGGAAGACTGGAAGAAAACTTTTGATTTCGTGATTAAAGCAAATACAAAAAACACACCACAAAATATTCATGAACCTCAACAACACACATCCATCACTTGAAGGCAAAGTAGTACTCGTCACCGGAGGAGCACGTGGTTTAGGCGCAGCCATCTGCAGGGTATTGAGCAAAGACGGCGCGGTTATCGTCGCCACCGATGTCAAACTCGACTTACTGGAGGCAACCATGAGCAGCATCAATGCCGAAGGCGGAAAGGCCGCCGGTTATCAGATGGATGTCACACAACCGCGGCAAGTACAGAAAACAATTGATCGAATTATTGCCGACCACGGTCGCATCGACGTTTTAATTAATAACGCGGGCATCGATTACACGAAGTCCGTTGAAGAAATCTCTTTCGACGAGTGGAAACAAGTTATTGATGTCAATTTGAACGGACCGTTCATCTTATCCAAAGTGGTGTATCCGCTGATGAAACAAAACGGAAGCGGACACATTGTTAACATCACGTCAACAGCCAGCAAGCGCGCGTGGCCCAATGCGTCCGCGTATCATGCGAGTAAATGGGGGCTTTCAGGATTCAGTCATGCGCTGCATGCAGAAGGTCGAAAAGACAACATCAAGGTAACGGCATTAGTAGCAGGCGGAATGCAGACACCATTTTTGCTGGATCGATTTCCGGATATTGATCTGAACGTGTTACAAAATCCTGAGAACGTGGCAGCGTCGATTCGATATGTTCTTCTTCAGCCGGAAGGAAGCGTCATTCCCGAATTGATGGTCATTCCCATGGGAGAAACATCATGGCCTTGAAATTTTGATTGTCCGCATTCAAAGTTTCAAACCTATGCTGTCAACAAAAAAAGTATCCGTACTGATTCCCACATTCAATCGCATCAAAGCACTTGCAGTGACGCTGACGAGTTTGTACTACCAGGAGGAATCGGACTTTGACATTATCATTTCGGATCAATCTGATCACGACCGGATTTTTTCCGATCAATCTGTTCAGACCGCGATCCGTTTGCTGCGCATGAAAGGGCATCCGGTGCGTGTGTTAAAAAATCTTCCGGCGCTGGGAATGGCGCAGCAGCGTCAATTTCTTTTCGAACAGTGCTCTTCGGATTATGCACTCTTCCTCGACGACGATGTCATCCTTGAATCGTACGTGATTGGAAATTTGCTGCGCATGATACAACGGGAAGGCTGTGGGTTTATTGGCAGCGCCGTGATTGGTCTTAGCTATGCGACAGATTTCCGGCCGCATCAACAACGAATAGAATTTTGGGACGCCGGCGTCCAGCCAGAACGCATCATACCGCGCAGCGAGCAATGGAACCGTTATGAACACCACAACGCCGCGAACATTTTTCACATCGAAAAAATATATGGGGTCACGAGACATCAACCCAGGTTATACAAAGTTGCCTGGGTTGGCGGCTGTGTGATGTACGACAAGAAAAAACTGGAGGAGGCAGGCGCCTTTTCATTCTGGGTTAATTTACCAAAGGAACACTGCGGGGAAGACGTATTGGCTCAGCTGCGGGTGATGCAACGTTTTGGAGGCTGTGGCATATTGCCCAGCGGTGTTTATCATCAGGAGCTCGAAACAACGGTCCGCGATCGAAAAGTGAATGCGCCCGAAGTAATTTCCATATGATTTAGTCCTTCGTGCTTTTGTCATCGCTTGTGTCCCCAGGCGGAGGAGGTACCCGGGCGCCTTCCTCGCGCGCCTCAGACAACGCAATGGCTATTGCCTGCCGCATGCTCGTCACTTTTTTACCGGTTCCGCTTTTCAGCTTGCCGGCCTTCATTTCAGTAATTTTTTCTTCAACTTTCTTTTGAGCTTCCTGAGAATACTTCGCCATCGCCGTAATTATTTAAGGGTTTTTGGTTGCACCGGTTGGTCATGACGTCTGCTTTCTGCGGACTTTCCCGCAGGGGCTTCAGACGTTCTGCTTACATCGTCTGTCTGCGAGGGATTTTCGGACAGTTTATGCAGCGTGTTCAGTGCAGGGCTGCGTTGGATGTGCTCAATGCTTTTTTCCAAAAACGAAGGCCCCCTGTCATAGCGGGAAGGTGTCCGTATTTGTGCTGTTTCGTAACGCGAATCAGAGGCTTCCGGATTCTGTCCCCCACCGTAGCGGCTTTCGCGATTTTCGCTTCTTGCAATTTGAGAATAGTCCATCGTGATGATTTTGAACAGTCATAAAAAAGATCCTGCCATGGCGGCATACCCGGAGTTGAATAATCAGCAACCGTCGAAAAATCAAAAAAATTATTGCATCAACATTCAGGTCAATTTGGCCTGATGAACCGGACGTTTTTTCCTTGTAAGGGTTATGGATTAGGATTTGAAGCGGGCAGGAAAACTTTTTTCTATGGATGCTTTTTCCAAAATCATTATCGATGCCGTGAATCCCGTGAAAAACGCGGTTGTAAAAATTGATGTCTACAAAAAAATTAATGGCAAACTCAGGAATGCCGGCTCAGGTTCCGGTTTTATATTCTCTTCTGATGGCTTCATTTTCACCAATAGCCACGTGGTGCAGGGTGCCGACAAGATTATGGTTAGTCTGCTAAACGAAAACGAAATCGAAGCAGAATTAAAAGGCCACGATCCGGATACCGATCTCGCCATTTTGAAAATTTATGCAGATGGATACTCGGTTGCAAAACTTGGCGATGCCTCTGCTTTACAGGTGGGACAGCTGGTGATTGCTATCGGAAATCCGCTCGGATATCAGCACACAGTAACCACTGGCGTTATCAGTTCAATGGGAAGAACGTTGCGCACAACGAGCGGCAGGCTTGTGGATAATGTAATCCAGTCAGACGCCGCATTAAATCCAGGAAACTCCGGTGGGCCGATGATTAATGCTGATGCAGAAGTAGTCGGCGTAAATACAGCCGTCATCCAGGGCGCGCAAGGGCTGAGTTTTTCGGTGAATATCAATACAGCCAAAGAAATCGCGAGTCAGTTGATTTCTAAAGGCAAAGTCTTCAAAGCTTATCTTGGTTTGTCGCTGCAGGAAGTCCCGATTCCAAAGCGCGTTGCACGATTTCATCATTTACCGGAAAGGGACGGGCTTTTCATTACAGGTATCGAAGCCAACTCTCCCGCCGCCCGAAGCGGATTGAAAGAGGGCGACATTGTGATTGAGTTCAACAACAAAGCAACGGCCTCGCTACACGCGCTTTTCCGGGAACTCACGAAGCCGGAAATCGTCACCGCGACGTCTGTCACCGTTATCAGGCACACCGAAAAGATGTCTTTTACCATCTATCCGGAAATTAAAACTGAGCCGGCAAAAAGCTGACAAATATCAGTTGTTGCGTTGACCATACTCAAGGGGCGGACGATAAGGCCGATATACTTTTGATTATTCCAAAAGTTATCGCCCATGAAAAAAATTCTTGTCCCCTACGATTTTTCGGAACAAAGCTCCAGTGCGTTCCGTCTCGCTGCAGACATCGCTAAAAACTCCAAAGGCGAACTTCACCTGCTGCACGTTGTGGAACTTCCTGTGCTTCACGATACCGTTTTAATGCCGGTATTGTCATTTGAAGAAGCGTTGCTGAAAGAACTCCGCGAAGCGGCTACAAAAAAGTTTGAAAAACTGATCGCCAAATACGGAGGCGAGCTCAAGAAGATCATCACAAAAGTTGAATTCGGAGCGACACACCGCATGCTTCTCGATTATGCTGAAGAGCAGGAAATCGATCTCATCATCATGGGAACCAAGGGCGCGAGCGGATTGAAGGAAATGACAATTGGATCGAATACAGAAAAAATTGTCCGCCGATCACCTGTTCCGGTCATCTCCGTCAAAGGCACCGTAAAGGGTGATGCAATCAAAAGCATTGTTTTTCCAAATACGCTGGATACTGAAAACCAGGAAGACCTGGTTATGAAAGTAAAGGCACTACAGAACTTCTTTAAGGCAACACTTCATATTGTGTGGGTCAATACGCCTCTGAACTTCACACCGGATACAGAGACCTACGCGCGTCTGAAGGCATTTGCGAAGCGTTTCATGTTGAAAGACTTTACCATTAATGTATTCAACTATTCCAACGAAGAAGCCGGCATCCTTCACTTCACTGAACAAATCAAAGGCAATTTGATTGCAATGGGGACACACGGAAGAAGAGGAATTGCTCATGTGCTCAGCGGAAGCCTTGCCGAAGATGTTGTGAATCATGTCGGGTTCCCCGTTTGGACCTACACCATCAAAGAAGACTGAAGCCATGACTGAAGTACAAACCGATGTGCTTTGCTATCATTGCGGGCAGGTCTGTGAAGAAACACATCATTTCGATAATAAAGAATTCTGCTGCTACGGGTGCAAGACCGTCTATGAAATTCTCCAGTCCAATAACCTGTGTGAATATTACGCACTTGATGACAAGGCCGGAACGAAAGTAACGCAAGCGGAACACGACGCGTTTGCTTATCTGGATGAGCCACATGTACGCAAGCAGCTGTTGACTTTTGATTCGACAGATTTTGCACGAGTGACATTTTTCGTCCCTTCAGTGCATTGTATCTCTTGTATCTGGTTGATGGAAAATCTTCAAAAGCTGAACGGCGGTGTGGTGAAGTCGGAAGTTAACTTTCCAAAGAAACAAGTAACGATCGACTTCAATCCCACGAAAGTTCAACTGAGCACGCTGGCTTCACTCAGCGCAACGCTGGGCTATGCGCCGCAAATCAATCTTGAAAGCAATACGAGCACGAAGCCGCGCGATAATAAGCTGGTGCTCAAACTAGCCATGGCAGGTTTCTGTTTTGGCAATGTGATGTTGTTCAGCTTTCCGGAATACCTCGGGCTCGACACACGCGATCAATTGCTGATGCGGATTTTCTCCGGACTAAACTGGTTGCTTTCCGTTCCTGTATTTTTCTATAGCGGGTTCGACTATTTCCGCTCTGCCTGGCAAGGGCTGAAGCTGCGCCAGCTGACCATTGAAGTACCCATAGCCCTGGGGTTGCTCGCATTATTTGGCCGGAGCACATATGACATCATGACCCACACCGGTCCCGGTTATCTGGATTCATTTACCGGTTTGGTTTTCTTCCTGCTGATTGGAAGATGGTTTCAGGGGAAGACCTATGAATCGCTTGCATTTGACAGAGACTTCAAATCTTACTTTCCGCTCGCCGTGCAAAAGAAAACCGTTGATAGATTTTCTCCGGTGATCATTTACAATCTTGAGAAAGGTGATGAGTTGCGTATCCGGAACATGGAAATCATTCCCGCCGACAGCAGGTTGATCTCGGGAACTGCCTACATCGATTATAGTTTCGTTACCGGCGAAGCGAAGCCAGTTCGGGTTGCACAAGGGGAACTGATTTACGCGGGCGGAAGGCTGATCGGGGAGCCTGCGCATGTAGTCGTAGAGAAGAAGACTTCGCAAAGTCACCTGACGAGTTTGTGGAATCACGATGCCTTCAGAAAAATTGAAGAGAGCAAATACAAGAAAATCATTGACAATGCTGCACGCCGGTTTACCTGGATTGTCCTCGGCATTGCCGTAATCACTGCATTCTATTGGCAAATCAACCAGCCTCACCAGATGTGGCTTGTATTGACAGCCGTGTTGATGGTTGCTTGCCCATGCGCGCTTGCACTTGCCGCTCCGTTCACCTACGGAAACATGCTTCGCGAATTTGGTCGCCACGGATTGTATCTCAAGAATGCCGATGTAATCGAACGCATGGGAACAATAGACGGCGTTGTGTTTGACAAGACAGGGACCGTAACGCACGGAAAACGACCCGAGGTTTTTTTTCATGGCGAGTTGACGGAAAACGAAGAAGCCTCTGTTCGGTTACTCACCAGCTATTCAACGCATCCTTTGAGTAAGATTGTCCACGACGCGCTGACGCTGCGTCCATGCACGATGCAGGTTGAAAATTTCAAAGAACTCCCCGGGCAGGGCATTGAAGCCCGCGTCAACGGGGTGGCTATACGAATTGGTTCCAGAATATTCACCAGCGCAGTTTCCACATCTCAGCAAACCACTAGTGCCGAAGTGCACGTTTCCATCAACGGAAACTACCGCGGTTACTTCGAGATCAGAACTTCAGTTCGTGAACATCTGAAAGACATGCTGGACCGACTGGGAAAGAAAAGTGTTGCGTTGCTATCGGGCGATAACGAAGCAGACAAAACGCAAATGGGAGCGCTTTTCAATCCCGCGGTTCAGCTTTTATTTAATCAAAACCCGCACGATAAACTTCACTTCATCAAGTCCCAGCAACAATCTGGGAAGCGCATCATGATGATGGGTGATGGTTTGAACGATGCTGGCGCTCTGAAGCAAAGTGATGTCGGTATCGCGGTGACCGATGATACAGGTGTGTTTACACCAGCGTGTGATGGAATTCTTGTCGGGCAAAAACTGCAACATCTTGATCAGTTTATAGAACTGGCACAATCATCCTCCAGAATTTTGAAAATCGCGTTTGGAATTTCATTTTTCTATAATGCCATTGCATTGGCCTTTGCTGTCAGCGGGCATCTTACGCCGCTTGTCGCCGCCATATTGATGCCCATCAGCAGCATCAGCGTGGTTGGCTTCTCATCGTTGGCCGTGCAATTTGTGTCTAAAAGAAAATTGAAATCATAAGCAACATGGAATACATATCAGGAGAAGCAGCAGTGCGGCAAATTAAGAGTGGGGATCGTGTATTTGTTCATGGTGGCGCCGCTACACCGCACACTTTACTACGCCATCTCGCCAACAGGCATGAGGAGCTGGAAAACGTGGAGATTGTGAGTATCAGTATGCAAGGCGATTCCATCATCACTGCAAAAAAATATGAACGAAGCTTTCACATCAATTCACTTTTCGTGAGCGCCAATGTTCGTGAAGCAATCAACGACGGACGCGGAGATTATATTCCCATCTTCCTCAGTGAAATACCGAATCTGTTCAGAAGAAATATTCTTCCACTTGACGTAGCACTGGTTCAGGTATCACCACCAGACAAGCACGGGTTTTGTTCGCTCGGCGTCTCGGTGGACTGTGCAGGAACGGCCGTCAAGACTGCAAAGAAAGTCATCGCACAAGTAAATCCGCGAATGCCCCGAACCTTAGGCGACGGACTTGTACACATCAGCGAATTCGATGAAATGATCTATGCCGAGCAGGAGTTGCCAGAAATCCCCTGCGGACTTGAACAATCAGAAGCGACACAACGCATCGGTGCGTATTGTGCCGAGCTTGTGGAAAACGGCGCTACCATTCAGACTGGAATTGGAAGCATACCCGACGCAGCACTCGCAGCATTAAAAGATCGCCGCGAGCTTGGAGTGCATACAGAAATGTTCTCTGACGGGATTATTGACCTTGTAGAAAGAGGTGTCATCACCAATCAGCATAAGAGAAAATACCGGGGCAAGATCGTTACGGGCTTCGTTTTGGGAACTCGCCGTGTGTATGACTTCATCGACGACAACCCCTCCGTTGCGGTGCTTAATATTGATTATGTCAATGATACTGCTGTCATCAGAACAAATCCGAAGGTGACCGCCATCAACAGCGCCATTGAAGTAGACATTACAGGACAGATTTGCTCAGACTCCATTGGTACTTACCAGTTTTCAGGAGTCGGAGGGCAAATGGATTTCATTCGTGGTGCCTCACTCAGCGAAGGTGGTAAACCCATCATTGCACTTCCCTCAACGACGTCAAAAGGCATATCGCGTATTGTACCATTCCTGAAACAAGGTGCAGGCGTGGTGACCACCAGGGCCCACGCACATTATGTCGTTACAGAATACGGCATTGCCTATTTGTATGGAAAGAACCTGAAACAACGCGCGCAGGCGTTGATCAACATTGCCCATCCCGATCACCGGGAAACATTGGAACGAGCGGCTTTTGATCGCTTCAGGGTTTTTGATTTTAAACATTCAACAAGCACCATATGACCATCATCATTGTTCTCATCAGCATCAGTCTTACCATTGCCCTGGTTTTTCTCGGTGTATTCTATTGGAGCATGAAGAGCGGACAGTACGACGACACGTACACACCTTCCGTCCGTATGTTGTTTGACGACAGCAAGAAAACAATTGAAGGAAAAACAGTAGCGGAGAAAAACGGCAAGAAATCATGATCGAGGAGCACGATTTACTGAAGAAGTACGATGTGCCTGTGCCCAGGTACACCAGCTACCCCGTTGTGCCCGCATGGGAAACCGAAAACTTTTCAGCAGGAGAATGGCGCAACGCAGTCACCCGATGTTTCAATGAGACGAATGAACAGAAAGGAATCTCGCTGTACATTCACCTGCCATTCTGCGAAAGTTTGTGCACCTACTGCGCGTGCAACACACGCATCACAAAAAACCATCAGGTTGAAACAAGATATCTTGCCGCGCTCCTCGATGAGTGGCAGGCATACTTGAACATATTTGGACGTAAGCCGATTTTACGCGAGCTCCATCTCGGTGGTGGTACCCCCACGTTCTTCACAGCTCAAAATCTGCATCATTTACTTTCTTCCATCCTGAACAAATGCATCATTCATCCGGAAGCGGAATTTAGTTTTGAAGGACATCCGAACAATACGACCCGCGAGCATCTCGAGACCCTTTTTGATCTTGGATTTCGACGCGTCAGCTTTGGTGTGCAAGATCTTGATCTCAAGGTGCAGCAAACGATCAACCGCGTGCAGCCATTTGAGAACCTCAAATCGGTAACGATGCTGAGCAGAGAAATTGGATATACGTCGGTCAGTTTCGATCTGGTCTACGGTCTTCCCTATCAGACAACAGAAACGGTTTCCCATACCATTGAAAAAGTATTAAACCTTCGCCCGGACAGGATCAGTTTTTATTCTTACGCGCACGTGCCCTGGATCAAACCCGGCCAGCGTGGTTATGAAGATTCCGACCTGCCATCTGATGTTGTCAAGCGACAGCTTTATGAAACGGGCAGAGAATTACTGCGCCGGTTTGGCTATCGCGATGTGGGGATGGATCATTTTGCACTTCCTCACGATGCGTTGTGGAAAGCTTCCGCCAGTGGAAAACTGCATCGGAATTTTATGGGCTACACGGTGACACACACCGAGCTTCTGCTCGGGCTGGGTGCCTCCTCCATCAGTGATGCAAAATACGCCTATGCACAAAACGTCAAGAAAGTCGAAGACTACGAAACGCGGGTGCACGAATCTGGGTGGGCAATTGAGAAAGGCCATGTGCAAACCGAAGAAGATTTGGTATTCAAATCTGCGATTTTAGACATTGCCTGCAGAGGCTCTTTGAATCTGCTCCCGATCAAGCACTTACTTTCAGCCAATATTTTTGACCAGCTCTGCACCATGGCTGCGGAAGGAATTATTGAACTGGAACAGGGAAAACTGTTGTTAACGGCCGCCGGAAGGCCATTCATTCGAAATGTTTGCCGGGTATTCGATCTTCGCCTCGGCGTGCATAAAGCCGCAAAAGCCGCGTTCAGCAAAGCGATTTGAAAAATAATTAAAGCATCTGAGCGACGTTATGTGTATATTAGTTTACCGCTCAGAGAAGCGGTATGGTTTTTTGCCGGACTTTATAACGGAGTTCCTATGCGCATTCTCGCAATTGCTACACTTCTGTTCTTGTCGTCCTGCGCGAACGGTATTATCGACTGTCCGGTGCCGCAAGAGGTGCGCTTGAAGAAGTCCCCCAATTCAAAGAGAATATTCCGACTCCCCTCCCGGGATTTGACCGCTCGTGCAGAAGAAGCACCCCCGAAACAAAAAAAGTATCAGGCACCACCCAGGCGAATCCCGCCTTTAAAACATGTTGATGTCGAGGAATGGGATTGTCCCCGCCCCGGTGTCAAACGCGAACTGCCTAAAGAAATTAAGCAGAACATCCGCAAGAATTCCCGCCGTTTGAAAATTCATTATAAAACGAAAGCGGACTCATTACAAACGAGCCGTTAGTCCGTTTCATTTAGCCAGACTAAATTCCTTTCATCGCATCCGATCGTTATCGGTCATGCATTGCTTTACTGAAGGCATGCATTTGTAATTCCGGAGTTGTCCCACTTCGCCTGAATGGTTGACTGAGCAATTCAAGAATTATGAAAGCATTACTCGTCATCTCATTTCTCCTTATTGGTGCAAATACTATTGCACAGCAGCAGCCCCGGTTCGGGCTGCAGGAACGACTTCAAATCGTTGCGTTGGTGGTTGATGTCAATGACATCGACAAAGAAACATTCGAGGCTCTGTACTCTGATTATGTCGCGAAGCAAAAGCAACAGACCCGATGCAGCTACTTTATGCTCAACAACCTGAACCGTGCTGCTGCGGAAATTGATGAGAAGGAGGCCTTTGACTGCATTACGATGTTGTTTGCAGCGCGCCGCGAGAACGCGCGGCTGCGTGAGGACTTCTTCGACAAAATTTATCATCAGATGACACCCACGGTTGCTATGCAATTTCTTCAGGCGGAGTTACTGATTGACCTTATGGAGCAGCACGACATATATGAGCAAGCGCACCTGAGCAACACGATTGCGCTGGCGAGCATTACTGCCAACGTGGAGCAAATGAAGTCGGCCGAGTTAACCGAAAAAAAGTATGATGAATCCTATGAAGAACTGCTGGGGGAAAGTCTCTACATCTTTGAGCATTTCCTGCAAAGGGTATCCGACCTCACCCCCGTTCAGATCTGGCACCGCGGTCACGAATTTGTCAAGCTGATGGTTAATGAAAATCTGTTAACTCAAAATTATTTCGAGCAACTCCTGACTTTTGCCGGATGGCGCGTTGCCGCTGATCGAATGGCCCGCATTGACTTTGAACATACAAGAAAAAAAATGGAAGTATGGGCAAATTCGGAACTGACGGCGCCCTGAGAGGAATGAAAATTTTGAGATAAAGACAAACAAACTTGAAAGATTATGCAGACCGATTTAGAAACCATGACAGCCAACTTCAACCCGACTCACAAAGAAGGGCCGGTGGCGAGAGCTATAGAAGAGCAAACCGCAAAGCTTCCCTCCGATTTGTTTTTGTGGGCCGCGTTGGGTTCAATGGCAACAAGTCTCACCTTAAAGCTGATGAAGCGAGACGACTACGCACTTTTTGTGGGCCAATGGGCGGCTCCGTTCCTACTGCTTGGACTGTATAATAAGATAGTCAAGCTGGAGGGTCACGACAGCCAGTCTTAACCTGAAAAAGCCCCGAAAAAACGGGGCTTTTTTTATTCATGATTTTTCTCAGCTTATTTGGATTAATTCTAAACAGTGCCTAGAATTGCACCAGTTTATAATTAATCTAAATATGAAAGGTTCCCTGAAACTACTTTATACGCTGATTTTCAGCCTTTTTATACTTTCCTGTAACGATGATGAACGTCCGACGCTCGTCATTCCGCAAGAATACGATGGCACCAACTTCGCCATCAATGCCGCGCCAGCAACGGGTCTGACCGGCAAATTATCAGAACTGGTGACCAAAGCCAGAACTGGCCGCACGGGCGCTGCAGTTTCTGCCACAGAGCTGTTCACCATCTATTCATCCGGAAGCCCAAGTCTTCAAAGTGCCATCACAACGTTCTATCATGGTAAGCTCAGCGGTGACGCCGGTTACATGAATCAACTGGCATTGGCCAGCGGAAATACCTATACACCAGGAACACCAACCGGCAACGGGGGTACATACGGTGGCTATCTCTTTGATGAAAATGGCGTTGAACCCGAGCAGTTGATCGACAAAGGACAGTTCGGCGCTACCTTATATCATCAGGCACTCAGCTTATTGAACCAACCTTTGACTGTGGCGCAGGTTGACCAGGTTCTTGCGCTCTACGGTGCGCATCCGGATTTTGCCAACAGCAACGATGCAACAAAGCATACCAATCCCGATCGGTTTCTTGCCAACTACGCGGCGCGTCGCGATAAGAATGATGGTACCGGGCTTTACACTACGATTCGCGACAACTTCCTGAAACTTCGTGCAGCTGTTCTTGCAGGAAGCGATTATAGAAAAGAACAGGAAGAAGCCATTGCCGCCATTAAAGAAAATTGGGAAAAGGCAAATGCTGCTACCATCATTAACTATTGCCACGACATCATCGCGCGGCTGACTGCAACAACAGTCACTGATGCAGCAAAGGCAGGGGCGCTCCATGCGCATTCAGAAAATATTGGGTTCATTATGGGCTGGAGGACAATTGCCGATGCGGACAAAATTATCACTGACGCGCAGATTGATGAAATACTCACACTGATGAACGCGCCAGTTGATGGGACGCCCTCTCCCTACCTTTTCGTAACCAATTCAGCACAAGAGCTGACGAAGATTACGCAGATCATTGATAAGCTTCAGGATATCTACGGATTTACTGATCAGCAGATTGAAGACTTCAAATTCAATTGGGTTTCTGTACAGGCTCGTTAATCAGATAGAAATATGCAGAAATCGTGGATACTTAGAGGCGCTGTTACTGCATCATTGTTGATCACTGTTTTCGCTCTTGTGTCGTGCGATGATGGCGGCGACGAAAATCAGGATCGTTTCGATCGAAGTGCCATGCTCCAGCACTACGCAGATGAGTTGATCATCCCGGCATTTGATGATTTACAAACTGATGTTAACGCTTTGAAGACAGCTGTTGATGCATTCGTCGCTGCTCCGGATGCTGCCAAACTCGAATCTGCACAGCAGGCATTGGTCAACGCGTACATTGCGTGGCAGTACGCCAATGCCTACAACTTCGGACCCGCAGGTCCGAACGGGCTGCAGCGATCATTGGCTGAGGAAATTGGAACATGGCCAGCGAGCGAAACAAAAATTGAATCAGCCATCAGTGCTGGAAACAGTTCACTAAATGATTTCAATCGCGACGCACGTGGATTCATTGCTATTGAATATCTGCTTTTTGATGTCGCTGGTGATCACGCTTCGACCCTGAACGAATTTCAGGCGGCTAACAGAAAGAATTATCTGACCGCTGTGACGAATGACATCAAAGCCAAAGTGGATGCTGTAGTCACTGCCTGGTCTGGTACCTATAAGTCTGAATTTGTTTCAAACGACGGAACGAGCGCGGGGTCGAGTACCTCCTACATATATAATGAATTTGTCAAGAGTTATGAGGCATTGAAAAACTTCAAAGTTGCTTTGCCTTTGGGCTTGCGTGTTGGACAAACTCAACCAGAGCCCGCGCTGGTCGAGGGGTACTACAGCGGAAAGTCACTGACATTTCTGAAGCACCACATGTCGGCGCTTGAGAACATTTGGTATGGCCGCAAAAAGGATGATGCAGACGGAATTGGTTTTGAGGAATATCTGAATTCGGTCGAAGGCGGTGCAGCCCTTATTGCTGCAACCAAAGAGCAGTTGCAGTCCATCACGACCGCACTTAACAACCTGAATGAGGAAACATCCATGTCGGCGCAGATTGTGAGTAACCCTGCACCCTGGACAACACTTTCCACAGAATTGCAAAAGAACGTACGCTACTTCAAGGGTGATATGTCGTCTTTGCTTGGAATAGCCATCACTTATGACAGCGGAGACGGAGACTGATAGTCGCATCAGAAATTTTCTGAATGAACCCGTCGGAATAGCGCCGTTGGTTTCGTTCAGGATTTTGTTCGGATTCCTCATGGTATTCAGCACCATGAGGTTTCTCATTTTAGGATGGGTTGAGGAACATTACATTAAGCCGGTTTATCACTTTAAATATTTTGGTTTTGAATGGGTGCAACCACTGCCGGAATTCTGGATGTATGCCATTCATGTCATCATGGTCCTTGCATCAATCGGCGTAATGGCCGGCTTCTATTATCGAATCAGTGCCGTGATTCTTTTTCTTTCGTTTACCTACACGGAGCTCATCGACCTGACGTATTACTTAAACCATTACTACTTTGTCAGCATCGTTTGTGCGCTGCTGATCGTTCTTCCGGCACACCAAAGCTTTTCTTTTGACGTCAGAAAAAACCCGGAGATCGCTTCCGATCTTGTTCCAAGATGGACTATACTTACGATTCAACTCCAACTCGCCATCGTTTATATCTATGCGGGGCTTGCGAAGATCAATGACACGTGGCTTCTCGAAGCACTACCCTTAAAAATCTGGATGCCCGCAAATGATCAGATTCCTGTCATTGGGCCATTACTCACACTCCCCTGGATGCCTTATGTATTCAGCTGGCTTGGAATGTTATACGACTGCTTCATTGTGCTCTTTCTCGCCTGGAGAAAAACGCGACTGCTTGCGTATGCATCTGTTGTTTTCTTTCACCTGGTAACCGGAGTCATGTTTCAGATCGGCGTATTTCCGCTGGTGATGATTGCGTCCACGCTCATCTTCTTTTCACAACGCTGGCATCAGGCACTGCTCTCAAGGCTGAAAAAACTCATTGGCTACCGTGACATTGCACCTGATTCGCCTGCTGCAAGAAAACCAATGCCGACGCTCGTGATGGCCGTGCTCACCATTCACTTTGTTTTTCAGATTTTATTTCCATGGCGCTATGTGCTTTACCCTGGGAATGTGTTCTGGACCGAACAGGGCTATCGATTCTCCTGGCGCGTGATGTTGATGGAGAAATCAGGAACTGCGACATTTTATGTACGGGATTCAAAAACACATAGGGAAGGCGTTGTAGTGAATCAGGAATTCTTAAATGCCCACCAGGAGAAACAGATGTCGTTTCAGCCTGACATGATTCTGCAATTCGCACACTTTCTGAAAACGCACTACCAGGATCAGGGTGTACACGATCCCCAGGTACGCGCAGAAGTGTACGTCACACTGAATGCTGCCCCGAGCCAGCTGCTCATCGACCCGCAAATTGATCTCACGACCATTCACGATAACTGGGAAAACAAAACCTGGATTCTACCGCCACCAAAATGACCCTTCACAGATACCATATTGTCATTGCGCTGTTGTTCAATGTTTGTCAACTTTTTGCACAAACAGGAATCATCACCGGTGTGGTCAGAGATGAAAAGAATAACCCCATACCTTTTGCATCCGTTGCCTTGACGGGTACCGCACTCGCGGCACAAGCCGACTCCGATGGCAACTATTCCATTGCCGATGTACCTTTCGGCAAATATGAAATTGTAGCACATTTTGTAGGAAAGAGTTTTGATAAGCGTGTAATTCAAGTGGACACGCAGCGCCAGGTCGTTGATTTCAAACTCAGCGAAACGGTCAGGACGCTTGAAGAAGTTACCATCGAATCTGCCGAATCCTATACAGCGGGACGAACACAACTGAACGCTGTTGAAAACTTCGGAATTTATGAAGGGAAGAAAACGGAAGTCATTAAGCTGAATGAACTCACACTCAATGCAGCCACCAATAATCCCCGGCAGATCTACTCGAAAATTACAGGACTGAATATCTGGGAAAGCGATGGCGCAGGCCTTCAGCTGGGAATCGGCGGACGAGGACTTAATCCAAACCGAACCTCCAACTTCAACGTCCGGCAGAACGGATACGATATCAGCGCGGATGCGCTCGGGTATCCAGAAAGCTACTATACACCTCCAGCCGAAGCACTGGAGCGAATTGAAATTGTTCGCGGTGCTGCTTCTCTTCAATACGGAACTCAGTTTGGCGGATTGCTGAACTTTCAGTTTAGAAAAGGATCTGAGGATAAAAAAATAGAATTCACAACGCGGCAAACATTAGGGTCGTGGAACTTCTTCGGTACCTTCAACAGCATTGGAGGAACGGTTGCCAAAGGCAAGCTGAACTACTACGCATACTATAGCTACAAACGTGGAGATGGCTATCGCCCCAACGCCGGTTTTGATTTTCATAATGCATTCGCCAGCGTCCGATATCAAATTAATCCCAACTTACTCATCCACGCCGACGTCACCCGGATGACATACCTTGCCCAACAACCGGGAGGATTGACGGACCGGCAATTTTCACAAAACCCACGTCAAAGCTTTCGCGAACGCAACTGGTTTCGGGTGGACTGGAACTTGCTGGCACTCAACCTCACCTATCGCTTCACCGACAAGACACAATTGAACATTCGCAATTTCGGACTTCTCGCCTCCAGGGAATCTCTTGGCAACCTCGAACGAATCAATGTGGCGGACTTTGGCAATAACCGAACGTTGATCGCTGGAGACTTTCGAAACTTCGGAAACGAAACTCGCCTTTTGCACAGATATACAGCGTTTGGCAGAACTCAGGCGTTCGTTACCGGGATACGAATTTACCGCGGAACCTCCACAGCAAAGCAAGGCGACGGCAACAACGGCACCGGGCCCAGCTTCCGATACCTCAATCCCGAAGATTTGGAAAACAGTGACTATACTTTTCCAAATGAAAATTATGCAGCCTTTGCAGAGCACATATTTGATCTTTCTCCCAAATTCAGCATCACCCCCGGAATTCGCTTTGAACACATCCGAACATTTGCCGAAGGCTACTATAAGCAGGTCGTTCGTGACAATGCCGGTAATGTCATTGTATCAAAAAAGATTGATGAAAATAACCGACGCGTGAGAAGCCTTGTCCTCGCAGGTATAGGCGTGAGTTATAAACCTTCAGGAGGAAAGGAAATCTACGCAAACTTCTCGCAGAATTATCGCGCCATCAATTTTACAGATCTACGAATCGTAAATCCAAATTTTGTAATTGATCCAAATATTCAGGACGAAAAAGGATTTACCGCCGATTTTGGTACGCGTGGCACACTTGGTGAAATGCTCCGTTACGAGGCGACGCTGTTCTACATCAAATACAATGGAAAGATTGGTCAGGTATTGCGAACGGATACTGTTCTCTTTAATGATTATCGTTTCCGGGGAAATATTGCAGACGCCCGGAATATCGGTATAGAAGCATTTGGAGAACTGGACGTCAACAAGTTATTCAGAAGTTCCATGACACCGAAATTGTCGTTGTTCCTGAATGCGTCTGTGATTGATGCCAGATACGTCAACTCCGGCGATGCGTCTGTTGAGGGAAGAGACGTGGAGATGGTTCCGCCAGTACTTATCCGCACCGGACTCAACCTCAGGTACAAGCAGTTCTCAACTTCTTTGCAGTATTCGTACACGAAGCAACACTATAGCGATGCATCCAATGCGACAAGAACAGCAACCGCTGTGGAAGGAATCATTCCATCCTATCAGGTTGTGGATTTAACAGCTTCGTGGCTCTATCGGCAATTTTCGGTCGAATTGAGCTTCAACAACCTGTTGAATGAAACATACTTTACGAGAAGAGCCGAGAGCTATCCGGGTCCAGGCATTATTCCTGCGGATGGCAGGGCTATTTATGTTACGCTGCAATGGCGAATGAGTAAATAAAAAAAGCTCCCCGAAACCACCCGGGGAGCAACCAAAAATTAACAACTAACCAAATCACAACTACCGGGTTATCAACCGGCGGTCTTTCTTCCTATAAGTACTTTAAAAACATCGTTGTTGTATGTTGCCGAAATGCTGGACTCATCCGAATCGCTGGGCAACACAAAAACTTTTGAGATTGAAACATACCGGGGCTCACCGCTTGTGCGCTTCCCCGAACATCGGATGGTCAAAATCCCCTGACCAATATCCCAGGTAAAATCACTCAGTTTCATTCCGCTGATCGGCAACGTGATCTCGTACGTATTGAGGGAACCACTGCGACGTTTGGAAACGCTTGGACGAAGAGCGTCGAATTGAAATCCTCTGCCCAGCATTTCATTGGCGATGGAATGCTCGAGCAGTGAGGGCCAGTCTTTCTTGTCAGCGATGATCATATTCAGCGATTGTGACTCGAAAATGGCCACATACCTGCTGAAGAAAAATGAGACTTGTCAGGCGGAAAAGATGATTTTAATCAGTCTGTGTTTGATATCGGAACGGAAAACTCAACGGTTGTACCCTGGCCAGGTTGGCTGGTCAGCGAAATCTTTCCTCCATTGAGTTTAACAAACTCGCCAGAGAGAAGAAGACCAAAGCCACTACCCCGCTCCCCGTGCGTACCCTCTGTGCTGCGATTTCTCGAGAACTCGAAAATACTGCTGGCTTTTTCCTTGGACATTCCGATGCCCTGGTCTTTCACTTGAATAACAGCAAAATCTCCCTGACGGGATGCGTTAATTTGAATGACGTCTCCGGCTTTGGAAAACTTGATCGCATTCGCAAGAACATTCCTCAGGACAAATTCAATGTGATCCATATCTGCAAGCACCGTAAGTTGCTTTGGAATGTCGCAGGAAACGGATAATTCTTTTCGCCGGATATCAGGGGCCATAACCTGCAGAACAGATGCCGCCAGTTCTTCCACCTGAAATGTTGAGATACTTACCTTGTACTCTTTCATTTGAACACTCGCCCACCGAATCAGGTTGTCGGCAAGTGTGATGGTGGATGATACCGAAGCATCCATTTCACGTCCCAGCGTAAACAACTGTTCTTCGCTTAGCGCTTTTGGTTTGTGTACCAAGAGTTCAGCAAGGGCCTTCATGCTCACAAGCGGACTTCGAAGGTCGTGTGCAACAACCGTGAATAATTTGTTTTTGACGTCATTCAAATCATTCAATTTTTCATTCTGCCGCTCAATGACTATGGATTGTTCCAGCAGTCGTTTATTAAACTCCGCGAGCTTCTTGTTGGAAGCATAGTAGTTATAAAACCAGCCGCCAAGTGCAACTACCAGCACCAGCAGACCAACAAGAATGACATTATCGATTTCGATGCGACTCGATTGCAGCGAAGTCATTTCAGACAACTCTTTATTATCCTGCTCCAGGCGAAGTCCCCGAATGGTATTTTTCGTCAAGTCAGCCCGGTCTTGTTGCACAGTACGCTCAAGTTCCGTCGAGATCTTGTTGTAGACATTCAGGTAGTGTACTGCACCCTGGTTGTCCTTTCTTTTGGCGCAATTCGCCACAAGGGCAAGGTAAGAACGCCGAAGCAGCTTCGGACTTTGAATTTGTTCACTTGTTTTTGTGGCCCGGATAAGCAACGTGAAAGCGCTGTCAAAATGATTCATTAATTCGTCAATTTCCGCAAGCCGGAGCAATGCTTCTGTTTCAGCGAGTTTTTGAGAATTATCCCCAAGGACAGCGCTGATCTCAAGTACTTTCTTGAATTGACTTTGCGCCTCTTCAAATTGCTCCCTCGACAGCGCGATCAGTCCCAGTACTTTGTGACATGAACTGAGCACGGGAAGGTTGTTAATCGAATCGTTAATTTGGATCGCTTCATTTGTCAGGGCCTCCGCCATCTGAAGATTACCAAGGTGATAATAACTTTCACCGAGGTTGTGCGCCGTGACTCCTCTTCGTTCGAAGTCTGGTCTTGATTTAAAAAAATCGTACGCTTTTTTATGATAATCTACCTCATCCTTCACACTCTCCTGAAAACGAAAAATATGTCCAAGGCTGATGAAGGTATTGGCGATGCCAAGAGAATCACCCAGTTGTTCGAAGATGCCTTGTGCACGTTGCAGGTAAATTGCTGCGATGTTATAATTTTCACTCAGGGACAAGACGGCGGCAATGTTTCGAAGGGCATAGCCCTGGCCGGAAGCGTAACCGATTTTTTCGGAAAGTGCCATGGCTTCGCGGGCCAGATTCAGCGCCTCCGTCGGGTTAACATACGTAAGTTCACGCGCCTGCTGGTTTAATTGCTGTACCCGCAGTGTATCGACAATCGGATTGCCCGACGAAAGCGAACGCACGTCAGCTGCCAGGACCGACATCCCGCTGAAAACAAGCAACAAAAAAGTCGAAAAAATGCGCCGCATGGATAAAAAAATAGACTAACCAGTTTCTTCCAACCAACCAAATATAATCAGCGGCCGTCATTCTCCGAAGTTGTTCCCAACCTTATCCGTTAAACAAAAATTTCCAGATCATCGGTTGCCTCAACGGAGAGGCTATTTGCCGGATTCTGGTAGCGATACTGACAAAAATCAGCATCTCCTCTAACGCTGATCATGAAGCGCGCAGGCACCCACCCATACTTTTATCACCGGAAAATTATCCTAAACCCAGCGTAACAAAAGTGTATGGAATTAGAAAAATTTAGTTACGACAATAAGATTGTCAAGGCATTTATGATTGCCACCGTCGTCTTCGGACTGGTGGGCATGCTGGTGGGGCTTCTCGCCGCCATCCAGCTCGTTTATCCTTTATTTAACTTCGACCTGCAGTACACCTCGTTCGGAAGAATCCGGCCGCTGCACACCAATGCGATCATCTTTGCATTTGTTGGCAACGCGATGTTCGGAGGCGTGTACTATTCCATGCAGCGATTGCTCAAAGCACGCATGTTCAGCGATACGCTGAGCTGGGTGCATTTCTGGGGATGGCAGTTGATTATCCTCGCTGCTGCCATTACGCTTCCGTTGGGAATGACGTCGGCAAAAGAATATGCTGAACTCGAGTGGCCGATTGATATTGCCATCACCCTCATCTGGGTGGTCTTTGGGATCAACATGATCGGTACCATCATCAAAAGAAGAGAACGCCACATGTACGTGGCCATCTGGTTTTACATCGCGACTTTCATTACTGTGGCTGTATTGCACGTGGTGAATTCGTTTGAAATGCCGGTGACTCTTTTCAAAAGCTATTCCTGGTATGCTGGTGTACAAGATGCGCTCGTGCAATGGTGGTATGGGCACAACGCTGTTGCGTTCTTCCTGACAACACCGTTTCTCGGTCTCATGTATTACTTCCTTCCAAAGGCAGCAAACAGACCCGTGTACTCATACCGTCTTTCGATCATTCACTTCTGGTCATTGATCTTCATCTATATCTGGGCCGGTCCTCACCACCTCTTATATACATCGCTCCCGGATTGGGCACAATCTCTTGGAACTGTATTCTCTATCATGTTGATCGCACCTTCATGGGGCGGTATGCTAAATGGCCTGCTGACGCTCCGCGGCGCATGGGATAAAGTTCGTGAAGAGCCTGTATTGAAGTTTATGGTCGTTGCCGTGACCGCTTACGGTATGGCTACACTGGAAGGTCCGCTCCTTTCGTTGAAAAATGTCAATGCCATTGCGCACTTCACTGACTGGATTGTGGCGCACGTACACGTTGGAGGTTTGGGATGGAACGGTTTCCTCATCTTTGCAATTCTGTACTGGGTAGTTCCTAAAATGTGGAATACCAAGTTGTATTCTACCAAGCTTGCGAATACACACTTCTGGCTTGGTACACTCGGAATCATCTTCTACGCGCTGCCAATGTATGTTGCCGGCGTGGTGCAAAGTCTGATGTGGAAAGAATTCAATCCGGAAGGCTTCCTCGTGTACAAGAACTTCCTTGAAACAACTGTGCAGGTGTTGCCACTTCACATGCTCCGTGCGATTGGTGGCGGATTATACCTTACTGGTGCCATCATCATGACCTACAACCTGGTGGCTACTGCGTTCTCAGGCAGCTTTGTGGCAAATGAAGAAGCTGAAGCAGCACCACTGTCAAAAGAATATGTAGCAAACAAAAATGCCGCGTGGCATCACCGCGTACTCGAGCATAAGCCAGTATTGTTTACCGTGCTTACGCTCATCGCGATCCTCATCGGTGGTGTTATTGAAATGATCCCAACGTTCCTCATCAAATCAAACGTGCCTACCATCAGCAGTGTCAAGCCGTACACGCCGCTCGAACTTCACGGACGCGACATCTATATCCGTGAAGGCTGCGTCAACTGCCACTCACAAATGGTTCGTCCGTTCAGATCAGAGACCGAGCGCTACGGAGAATATTCTAAGTCTGGTGAATATATCTATGACCACCCGTTCCTTTGGGGTTCAAAAAGAACAGGACCAGATTTGCATCGTCTTGGAGGAAAATACTCCAACACCTGGCACTTCAACCACATGATGGCCCCCGACGGAGTTTCACCCGGAACAATTATGCCAGCATACGGATGGCTTGGTGAACAGCTGATTGACAAAAACGCAACCCGTGGAAAAATTGCTGCGCTCCGTACACTTGGAGTTCCTTACGAAGAGGGATATGAAGATGTTGCCAACGAAGACCTTGAACGTCAGGCTGAATTGATTGCAAAATCATTAAAGGATGACGGGATTGATACATCCCCCGATGCAGAAATCATCGCATTGATCGCATACCTGCAGCGTCTTGGAACAGACATCAAGACCGAGAATACAGCCAATGCCGAAAAATTGAAGTAAACCACGATAACAAGAAAAGTTATGTATAAAAACGTTCTTCAAAGCATCGACAACGTCGCCATCTGGCCGGTGATCTCGTTTGTCATCTTCTTCTTCTTTTTCCTTTGCCTGTTGTGGTGGGTTTTTTCTGCCGATAAAAAATTCATCGACGATATGAAGTCCATGCCGCTGGAAGATTCCACCCAGGCTGTAAACACTAAACCCACTAATTGATATGATGAAGAAATTCTTGTTCCTGCTCGCCGGGATGTTCATCACACTTGGCGCTGTTGCACAGGATGCGGCCCAGACAACAAAGTCGTTCTGGACAGATCCATTCAACGACCCCATGCTTCCCCTATATACGGTGACTGCATTTATATTCATCGTCATTGTGCTTGTCCTGGCGGTCGCACTGTATCTCATCCGGATATTGAACATGATGACCGATGAGGCAGCCAGGGAAAAGGCACAACGCCTCGGTCTGACTTATACGCCACAGCCGACCTGGATAGATTCTTTGTGGCAGAAGATGAATGATTCAGTTCCGCTGCAAAAAGAAGCGGACATTGATCTTGGCCACAGCTATGATGGCATTCGTGAATTGGACAATCATTTGCCGCCGTGGTGGAAGTGGCTTTTCTACGGCACAATTGGTTGGTCAGCAGTGTACCTCGTTGTGTACCACATCACAGATAACCTGCCCTTGCAAAGTCAGGAGTATCAGAACGAAGTTGCTCTCGCGGATGAACAGGTAAAAAAATTCAAAGCTTCACAGCCACAGGCAACGGTTGATGAAAACGCCCTGACATTTACCAATGATGCAGCATTGATTGAGCACGGAAAGAAAGTATTTATGGACAACAGCTGCGGAACCTGTCATAGAAATGACGGAGGAGGAAATACCATCGGTCCGAACCTCGCCGATTCCTATTGGATACATGGAGGTGAAATAAAGAACATCTTTTCAACCATTAAGAACGGTGCAGTAGAAAAGGGAATGCCTGCGTGGGGTAAGACGATGAGTGCAACGGATGTACGCGATGTCACCTTCTATGTATTAAGTCTTCAGGGCAGCAATCCCCCAAATCCAAAAGCACCTCAGGGTCAATTATTCGAACAAAAGCCGGCAGCAACCGACACCACAAAAGCTGATTTATCGAAGGCGCAAGCCTCTTTATAAAAACAGAAAGCTCCGAAGGGATGGATACGACGACAGTGAATCAACACAGACAGGTAATTGAAGAAATTCATGATTGGTATTCCGATGATGAAGAGTTTCGTGATAGCATTGCCACGGTTGACGAAAAGGGGAAACGAATTTGGGTGTACCCAAAAAAACCGTCAGGTTCTTTGCACCGGAAACGTGTTGCAGTAACGGTGTTCTTGTTGTCCATCCTTTTTGCAGGGCCATTCATCAAGATCAATGGCCAGCCATTCCTGTTGCTTAATGTATTTGAAAGAAAATTTGTAGTCCTTGGCCAGGCGTTCTGGCCACAGGACTTCATCTTACTTGCCATCACTCTGATTACGTTCTTCGTCTTCATTATTTTGTTCACCGTTGTCTTCGGCCGTGTCTGGTGCGGGTGGATGTGTCCCCAGACCCTATTTATGGAGATGGTGTTCAGAAAGATTGAATACCTGATCGAAGGGGACGCCGTCGCTCAGAAAAGACTGAATAGCGAACCGTTATCATTTCAAAAATTTCACAAGAAGACACTGAAGCACGTCATCTTCATTTTGATCTCTGTGCTGATTGCACATACCGTAATGGCCTATCTGATTGGCATCGAAAATACATTTGCCATCATCAGTCACTCTCCTTCTGAAAACATGGCTGGGTTTATTGGTCTTGTTGCCTTTACAGGTATTTTCTACGGTGTGTACGCAAAGTTCCGGGAACAAGCATGTATTGCAGTTTGCCCTTATGGAAGATTACAAGGAGTTTTGTTAAGCAAAGACTCCATTGTCGTGGCCTATGACTGGATCCGCGGCGAACCGAGAAAACGTTTAAAGAAATCAGCACCGGTAGACACCACTGCAGGCGACTGTATCGATTGCCGTCTTTGTGTTCACGTCTGCCCAACCGGAATCGATATTCGCAACGGGACGCAGCTCGAATGTGTCAACTGCACAGCCTGTATCGATGCATGCGACGAAGTGATGGTCAAAATCAACAGACCAAAAGGGCTGATACGTTTCGCCTCTCACAACTCTATTAAAAATGGTATTGCTAAGCTCATCACTCCGCGGGTAATTGGATATTCTTTTGTTCTCATCGCCTTGATGGGTGTATTAAGTTTCACATTGATCACCCGTTCGGACGTAGAGACAACGATGTTGAAAATACCTGGAACACTATACCAGCGTGAGGGCGATCTCATCACGAATTTGTACAACGTTGAATTTGTGAATAAGACATTCGACGATTTGACATTAGAACTGCGCGTCGAATCTCCCGCCAACGCAACGCTGGTGAAAATGGATGGAAAGGAAATCATCGTTCCGGCTGAAGGAATGACGAAAGGAATTTATTTTATCAAGATACCAGAAAGTGCCATCACAAAAATGAGAACCGACATTCGCATCGGTGTATATAAAAACGGAGAATTGCTCGAAACGGTAAAAGCGAAATTTATCGGGCCTATACATAAGGCATCCGACACCAAACGAAATTAAAAACAAAGACTATGAACTGGGGAAAATGGATTATTGTCAGCTTCATCCTGTTTGCAGGATTCATCGGCACGCTGGTTGCGGTTTGTGTTCGTGAAGACATCAGCTTGGTGTCGAAGACATACTACAAAGAAGAACTCAACTACCAGGAGCAAGTGAAGCATACCAACAACACCAATGCTCTTGCGCGCAAGCCTGCAATTGAATTTTCAGAAGGAAGATACCTTATTGTGAAGTATCCAGACTTTACCTCATGGAATCAGGCCGAACTAAAACTCGTCCGTCCTTCCAATGCATCGATGGACCGCACCTTTTCGATCACCAATTCAACGGATTCACTTCAGCTATTTGATGTACATAACCTCGACAAGGGTATGTACCGGGCAAAACTGAGTTGGGAAATGAACAATGAAAAATACTTCATCGAAGAAATCATCAACCTGTAAATGATGTGGATTACTGCCCTTAGTCTTGGTCTGCTCGGGAGCCTGCACTGCGCGGGTATGTGCAGCCCATTGATGGTGGCGGCCACAACGTTTCGTCCGAAGGTCTTTGTCAGCAGACTTGTCTACAACGGCGGAAGAATTTTCATCTATAGTGTGTTGGGAGCATTCATTGCGGGTACAGGTTTTGGCTTGTCGTTCGCTCGACTCCAGAATGTGGTTGCCATTACACTGGGAATCACCTTACTCGTCGCCGGGCTATTCGGAAGCGGTGTGGTGAATCTGCCTGGATTCGTTCAGTCGCCCCTGCAAAAATTCAGTTACCTCTTGAAAACAAAGTTTGCCCTGTTCACCCGGACGGCAGGGTTGCACTACACGTTTGCAACAGGGATGTTGAATGGAATACTTCCTTGTGGATTATCACTGATTGCCTTATCGTTTTGTCTTACACTGAAGGGCCCGATCGATGGATTTAACTTTATGGCACTCTTCGGTCTGGGAACTTTGCCTGCCATGCTGGGAGCAGGTTGGATGTTCCAATCCATGACAAGAAAACTATCTGTATCGTCTGCTCAATTAACCAGTATCGCACTGGTCGTTTCAGGAATTCTCATCATCGTGCGCATTTTTGTTCAACACCCTATGGCGCATCATGACCTGGGGCAGCACATGGCGGATGTGATACTTTGTCGCTAGCGTGCAACACTCCATCGAACGACCTTTTCCAGTTTGGTCGTGCTCAGAATTTTGATCTTGCCACCTTCAATTTCAATGATGCCTTCGTCTTTGAAATCGCTTAACACCCGTATCACCGACTCTGACGCTGTTCCTACCATCTTCGCCAAGTCTTCGCGACTGATCGAAATGTTGTCTTTATTGTCTTTCAACGTGCCGGCCTTAAGTAATGCTTCCGCCGTTCGTTGACGAACAGAATTGTACGCCAGGTGAAGAAGTTGATTTTCTCTTTCTGCAACTTTCTTACACAGCAACGAAATAAAGCTTGCTGAAACGTCCGGGTGGCTTTGCAACAGCAACATAAAATCGTGGCGAGGAATACTGACCACTTCTGAGTCCTGCATGGCAATTGCCGACTCTCTGTAATTGGTATTTTCCAAAACAGGTTCAAAGCCAAAGAAGTCGTTTTCTTTATAGATGTGTGTGATCAATTCCTTTCCATCCGGATGCGACTTAAACGCCTTGATGTTTCCGGTCTTCACAAAAAATACGGACAACGGCAGGTCACCTTCTGTATAAACTTCAGATTTCTTCTTGAAGGACTTTACCTTTTTATCTTTCCCAAGTTCCTGAAGATTGAGCGCTTGTCCCGCGTCGCGGAAAAAATTATCCAGTCCTTCCGGCGTGCTTTCATACTGCTTACGCTGAAGATCATTCTTTCGGAAACGCGCCTCGATGGCATTTAACAGATCGGTATCATCAAATGGCTTGGTGAGGTAATCATCCGCACCAAGGTTCATCCCCTTCCGGATATCGGATTTCTCAGTTTTTGCTGTGAGGAAAATAAACGGAATTTTTGCCAGCTCATCTTTTTTACTCAGGATGTGCAACACGCCATAGCCATCCAGTTCCGGCATCATGATATCGCAGATGATCAAGTCCGGCTTCTCTTTTTGCGCGAGTTCAACACCTGCCTTTCCGTTGGGAGCTGCAACAACATGGTACCCGGCAAGTTCAAGAATTTCGCCTGTGTTTTCACGGACGTCCGGATTGTCTTCGATCAGAAGAATCTTTTTCATGGCGTTCAGTTATTTGCAATCTCTAATTAACAAAAAATTACTTACCTGCAGGAATGGAAAATGAAAACGTGCTTCCCATGCCGTACTGACTGGTAAACCAAATCTCTCCGCCGAGCAGATCAAGATACCGGCGCACAATATTCAGCCCCAGGCCTGAGCCCTGAATATTAACCGCATTTTTCGCACGGAAAAATCTTTCGAACAAATGCTTCTGATCCTCAGGAGGAATGCCCTGCCCTTGATCCCGAACACTAAAAATCATCGACCCGAGTTCTTTGGAGCATCCCAGCGTAATCGTTTTGCCCGGGTCAGAATATTTGCTGGCGTTCGAAATCAGATTGAACAACACGTTGCGCAAAATTCGGGAATCGGAAATGGCTGACCCAACGTCCGGGCTACACGCAACTTCGATATGCTGGCCTTCTTTCAGGGTGGGCGTCAGTTCGTCTTTGATCTCGTGGAGGAAATCCGCAATCACCACCTCTTCAGAAACGGCTTCAATCTTGCCCTCTTCCAGCTTGCCGAGTGAAAGGAAATCGTTTAAGATGGAGGTCAGGTGATTCACGCTCATTTTGATTCTTTGAACGTGCTTGTCAATCTTATCAAAATCGCCCTTCTGTTTGTATTGCAGAATCAGGGAAGCCGAACTCATCACCGTACTCAGGGGTGTTCTGAACTCGTGTGATGCAATAGACACAAACTTGGACTTCAACTCATTTAATTCGCGTTCACGCTCCAGCGACTTATGTGCCTCTTCTTCCGCTTTCTTCCGCTCCTGAACCTCACGCTCCATTTCAAGAATGGTCTGGTTCAAATCTTCGGTTCTTGCCTGGACTTTCTTCTCTAATTCAGAAGCATATAACAGCAACTGCTCTTCGCTTCGCTTCAGTGCCTCTTCCGCGCGCTTCCGCTCGGTGATGTCGCTGATAAACGCCATCACCAGTAATCTCGAATCAATCTTTGTGTAACTCAAACTGACTGAAACGGGAAACTCACTCCCATCCTTCCGGCGGGCAACAAGATCGCGGCCCATACCCATCGGACGCGGCTCGGGGTGGTGATTGAAATCCTGCCGGTAGCCCACGTGACGCTTCCGCACGCGGTCTGGCAATAACTCCTCAACGGCCAGTCCCAACAGGGCATCCCGCTCATAACCAAACATTTGTTCCGTCACCGGATTGGCCAGCAAAATTTTTCCTGACTCGTCCACCATGACAATCGCTTCAACGGAGCTTTGAAAAATTTCCCTGAAGGTTTCATTACTGGTAAAAGGCGTCTGCACGGGTACTGCTGTTTAATCGATCCTGACAAATATCAGTGTTTTTGTTGATTGAAGTCTTTAACGTTGCTCAAAGATCCACCTAGTTTCGTGTATAAGTTCAAATTATGAGGTCGATTTTGTGCGCGATAGATTTCTCGGATTCCTCAGCAAATGTGCTGGAGGTGGCCACTGGTTTGGCCAGTCAGTACAAGGTTCCTCTGTTTATCCTGTACACTTACCGCCTGATTGACCAGGGAATTCCCACGGACATGGGCAATTATAAAAGAAAAATCGAGGTTCATGCCAAGGAAAAATTTCTCGAACTAGAGAAAAAAGTATTCCTCGCGCAACCGCCCGTGCCTTATGAGTTTTTAACAGAGATTGGCTTTCTTTCCGATCGCATCAATTTCAACATCAATAAGAATAACATTGGAATGGTCGTGATTGGCCAGGAGCAGGCAAATACGCTTAATGAATTTAAGGGGCAATCGCTGCATAATTTCATCCGACACTCGCACGTGCCATTTGTGCTTGTCCCCCAGAAGCTAGGTGTAGAAGCCGCCTGATCATTTCATGGATTACATTGCTGGCAGCTCCCTGCCGGAGCCTTGCCTGAACGCTTCTCTCTCGATTCGTGCCCGCAACGGCGACATGAAAAAATCTCGTACAAAATCAGATCGGTTGGTTCGCCACACCATTCACATGGAAGTCCCGGCTCAACGGACACCCGGCTGTAGCCGGGAGTGCTGCACGATGGGCATTTGCATAACATCGCGTCAATCAGCAGGTCGGTTGCTTTTTCAATGACGCGCATACGGGTAGGGTTGCGCATGGCCCGCATATCCGTTTCCATGGTCAACGCTTCACCTTTTGAAAGCAGGAAAGCAACTTCCCTCCTCAGTTCGTCTCCGGTTTGAATATCTTTTATGATACGGGAGTTTGTTCGCAAAATCACGCCGTGCTCCGGAAATCCGATCCGTTCCGAGAAAGCCATCGCTTCCGCTTCAGATGATATTTGCTGATGATCGAAGTTCGTTTCGAGGGAGACGTGACGGATCAAAATTTCAAGATCGCGCACAGTATCAATGAACATCACATGCTCTGCATCACATGGTACCCAGGCATACACAGGATGAGGACCAAAAGAACCTTCGCTGCCAATGGCACGGGTGACATTCGCAGCCTTCATGGCGGAAAGAATTTTCCGGCGCAATACATCTTCCGGCGTGCCGTCGCGTTCAATCTCTCCCGTAAACGTCCCGAACGCATCCGTATCAAATCCTTCTAAAACAAAAGGCTCCATGCCCAGACGTCTTCTGAGCAGTGGAGCCATTACTAATTCTTTGCCGTGCCTGGTGGCGATCATCACCTGTTGCCCGACAAATGAATTAGCTTCTTCTACCGTATTTTTAGATAAATCATCATTCATTACTGACCCTGTCCAGCCGAATAGCCAGGCTGACCGTCGAAGAGACAAAGGTTTTCTGTCTTGATGATATCAAATCCTTGTGCAGAGACCTTTTGCATCAGCTGCATAATGTCCGCATAGCTTACCGCCTGATTATCTTTTGTTGTGAAACGGCATCTCCAGTGGTCTGTGCAGAACGTCTCTGGCAAACCATTCGGATAAACCTTCACACCGCGGTTTGTCACCATGCTCAACTTGAGACCCTGGTGCTCGATGGCCGCGATCTTGGTTCCGAGATCGTTAGCCGTACCGTTGTCCCAATGCAGGAAGATGTCAACACCCACCGTTTGTTTCTTCGCCTTAGGCTTCTTGGTTAACGTAACGGTAATCGGCTTCTTCGCTTGTCCGTAAGACACTGCCTTCAACTGAGCCGGCTTTTGTCCGATACGTTCAATAATTGCTTTCGTAAACTCTTTTGTACCCACCTTCTTCTTGCTTACGCCTTCCTGGAAAATATCATACGTATGGATACCGTCCTCAAGCGTTTTCAACCAGGCGTTGTGTACCTTTTCAGCAACCTCAGGCTGATCGATGTGTACAAGCATTTGTACCGCACCGAGCAACAATCCTGAAGGGTTTGCCAGATCCTGACCTGCGCGGCGTGGCGCTGATCCGTGGATCGCTTCAAACATCGCACAGCCTTCGCCGATATTTGCAGAACCTCCTAACCCTACGCTGCCCGTAATTTGTGCAGCAACGTCAGAGATGATGTCTCCGTAAAGGTTTGGCGTAACGATCACATCAAAAACCTGTGGTGTATCGGCAAGCTTGGCAGCTCCGATGTCGATGATCCAGTGCTCGTTTTCGATGTCTTTATATTCCGCAGCGATCTCGTCAAATACTTTGTGGAAGAGACCATCTGTCAGTTTCATAATGTTGTCCTTGGTGAAACAAGTCACCTTCTTTCTGCCATACGCGCGCGCGTACTCGAAAGCGTAGCGGACGATTTTTTCACAACCAGGTCTTGAAATCAACTTGAGACACTGTACCACGTCGTCGGTCTGCTGGTGCTCAATTCCCGCATATAAATCTTCCTCGTTTTCACGGATGATGACGACATCCATGATCGGGTGCTTGGTAGAAACGAACGGATGATAAGAAGAGCAAGGACGCACGTTTGCATACAAGCCGAGCATTTTTCGGGTTGTTACATTCAAGCTCTTGAAACCACCGCCCTGAGGGGTTGTAATCGGTGCTTTCAAAAAGACTTTCGTGCGGCGAAGCGATTCCCACGCCTCTTCTTTGATACCAGCAGAAAATCCCTGATTGTAAACCTTCTCACCAATTTCAATGGTCTCCAATTTGAGTTGGGCACCGGCAGCCTGGATGATCTCCAGCGTAGCATCCATGATTTCAGGGCCGATTCCGTCCCCGTAAGCCACCGTGATCGCGCGTTTTTCCATAGTTTATTAGTTGTTTTTGCTTTCTTTCGTAAAAGTAATACTTTCACATAAAGTAACAATACTTCCCGTAATAAAAGTTAACTTTGCATCTTTAGCAGTGAATACCATGAGGTGGAATGTCCAAATACAGATGAATGAGAACCTTTATTTAAGGGATCCCCTGAGTTCTGATCTGGGCCGAAGATTTCTGAATTCTGGCGCCGAAATGATGGTTCGGCTTGGTTTTGAGGAGTTTACGTTCAAAAAACTGGCTGTTGAGCTGAATACGAACGAGTCATCGATATATCGGTATTTTGAAAACAAACATCGCTTATTGAGCTATCTGGTAGCCTGGTATTGGCGCTGGATAGAATACATGGTGGTTTTCCATACCAATAACATGACCGACGCGCGGGAAAAAATTGACCGCGTGCTCAAGATCCTGATGCTGCGCATGGAAACGCCCGATATTGATGGCCATGAGATGAACAAGAGTATTCTTCACCAGTTGGTCATCCAGGAAGGCAGCAAGGTGTACCTGACAACCCACGTTGGCGAAGACAACAAACAACAATTTTTCCGACCTTATAAAGACCTCTGTGCGCGAATTGCTGCCATTCTACTGGAGTATAAGCCGGACTATCCTTACGCCAGGTCCCTGACCAGTACCCTCATTGAAATGGCGCATTACCAGCATTTTTTCATGAAAAATCTCCCCAGCCTTACTGATTTCGGCCAGGAGAAGGACGACAACAAAATTATCGGCTTCCTGAAGACGATTGTTCTCGGCGGAATGGACTTCCGGGAAAACAATTCCTGAGCTTTTTGCATTATACTTTAAACTAAATCAAACGCACTATCGTTTTTGATAGTGTTACTATTATCTTTGGTGCAATGGCTATCGTAACCTTTAAACTGAACGAAAACCTGTTTTTGCGAGATCCCCAGTCGACGGAACTGGGTAAAAAGATTGTGCAGAACAGTGTGCAGATGATCGACCAGATGGGTTTTGAACATTTCACATTTAAGAAATTAGCAGACCAGATTGACTCCACGGAGGCCTCCGTCTACCGGTATTTTGAAAACAAACACCGGCTCCTCCTGTATCTGATTGACTGGTACTGGACATGGCTGGATTACACCATCGATTACGCCATTCACAACATCAAGGATCCCATAGAGAAACTTCAGATTTGTATTCGTGTTCTGACCGAGGAAAAAGAATATGACCCGGCAATTGCTTATATCGATGAATCTATTTTGCAAAAGATTGTGTTGGGTGAATTTGAAAAGACTTATCTCACCAAACAGGTAGATCTGGACAATAAGGAAGGACTTTTTTTGCCGTACAAGGCGTTATGTAAAAAGCTTGCTGAAATCGTTTTGGAGATAAACCCCAAATATCCCTTTCCTCATTCACTGATCAGTACGGTGATGCTGAGCGCAACCCACCAGTTGTATTATGCAGAGCATTTGCCGTCCTTGTCAGATTTCAAGTACACTTCGAAAAAGAGGCACGAGGAATTAGCCCTGTTCCTTGAGCAAATTGTGCTGGGCACCATTAACCGGAAAATGAAATGACCAATCTTCAAATCATCAAAATACTTCGTGAGGCGTCGCTCGGGCTTAAGCACACGTACGATCCGAATGATCTTCGATTTGTAGAGATCAACCACCGCGAATATCGTACGGAAGAGTTTCTGGAATTTAAACGAGATTTGATTGAGACGGGCAACAAAATCAAACTCACCCTGCTTGAATATCATTTTAAAAGCGAGGAAATTGTCCCGTTTCTGAAGGCGGAAACAGGCTACTTCCTTTTCTTTATTAAGGAGACTGACGACATCCGGCCAATCATCATCCGCGTCATCAATAAAAAAATCGAACTCCTTGATATTGCCAAAGAAGGAATTGCGTATCAACCGTTCTCTGATTTTGACTCGTCTGCTTTTTTGAAGGACGATAAAGGCGAAGTTATTTTCTTCATTCTGTTTCCTTATAAAAGCCTTGTCAGCGAATACTCGTACGACCGGGCGCTGGAAGGTGAAAAGATGACGCCAGTTCGTCGACTGGTACGCCTGTTGTCCACTGAAAAGAGAGACATTACTTATATTCTATTCTATTCGGTGTTGATTGGTCTCATCAGTTTGATTCTCCCACTGGGTATTCAAACTACCGTAGAATTGATTTCCGGAGGTGTATTTTTCAGCTCGATCTATGTGTTGATTGGAATCGTCATTCTCGGGGTAATGTTCGCCGGAGTTTTACAGATTGTTCAGATCTCTCTCGTGGAGTACCTGCAACGAAAAGTATTTACGAAGGCTGCCCTTGAATTTGCATTCCGGATCCCTAAAATAAAACTTGAGTCGATTCTCGGCAATTATGCACCGGAACTCGTGAACCGGTTCTTCGATGTCATGACGATTCAGAAAGGGCTCCCCAAACTTTTGATCGATCTCTCATCCGGGGTTGTTCAGATCTTTTTCGGCCTGTTGCTGCTCTCGCTGTATCACCCGTTCTTCATTTTCTTCGGATTGATTCTCGTTACCTTCCTGTTTCTGATCTTTTATTTCACCGGTCCTACGGGCTTGAAGTCATCCATCAATGAATCAAAATACAAATACAAAGTGGCGCAATGGCTGGAAGAACTTGCGCGTGCACTCAATTCATTTAAGATGGCCGGGAATACGGATCTCCCCATCAAGAAAACAGACACGACCGTCAGCAATTATTTGAAATACCGGAAGACGCACTTCAGTGTGTTAATCACGCAGTTCTCGTTCATCATCTTCTTTAAAGCAGCCGTCACCGCCGGATTGCTCATTATGGGTACCATCCTGGTTGTCAGCAGGGAAATCACGTTGGGTCAGTTTGTAGCCGCGGAGGTTATCATCATCCTCCTCCTCGCAGCAGTTGAAAAAATCATCACGTACATGGACGTGGTTTATGACCTGCTCACAGCGGTCGACAAGATTGCCACTGTAACCGATCTTCCTCTTGAGAAGGTAGGTGGTTTTGATTTTCCTCCTTCTAAAGAAAATCGGGGGTATCGTATTCAAATTAAAGATCTCAGTTACAAATACGCTGATGCGCGGGAACCCGTGTTACAAAACGTCAACCTGACGATTGAATCAGGCGAACGTTTGTGTATTGCAGGTCCTGGTAGTTCGGGAAAGACTACGCTGACCAATTTGATGGCGGGTCTGATTTCCGGATATGAAGGTGCGATCACGGTGAACGACTACTCCATGCGCGATCTGGATCTCACGCACCTCCGTGATAAGATTGCGAAGAATATCTCCGCAGAAGAAATTTTTGATGGAACACTATTGGAAAATGTGACCATCGGAAAACAAATGGAAAGTGTTGATGACGCGGTGAAAGCCATTATTAAAGCTGGCCTTCAGGATGAAGTAAACAAACTGAAGGATGGCATAAACACGCATATCATCAGTGGCGGAAAAGGTTTCTCGACGTCTATGGTACAGCGCCTCATTCTTGCCCGATGCCTCGCCAAAAATCCTTGTCTGCTGATCCTAAACGATTATTTCAGTGCGCTCAACAAACAAGACAAACTTGACGTCATCCAGCGCGTGATGGGCAAAGAACACCGATGGACGCTCGTGGCTGTATCTAATGACCCGGTTGTCATGAGCGCTTGCGACCGCGTGATTGTCATCAGCGAAGGCACCATCAAGGCGGAGGGTAAATTTGACGAACTCCTTCGCTCAGGACTAATTAAAGACTACATCGAATAAGAGATTATGCTGAAACTGTCGAAATACCGCATTAACAAAATTATCCCGCATGAGGAGTTGTATTCCCTCCGTGCGTTGAAAAGTCCGGATGCCGGATTCTTTCTCGCCCGTGCGCTGATGTTCATGGGGCTGGTTACGCTCATCATCTTGTTCCTGCCCTGGCAGCAGAACGTGCGCGGAACTGGAAATGTCACTGCGCTGAATCCCATGAACCGTCCGCAGACCATACAGGCAGTAATTGCCGGACAGATCAAAAAATGGTATGTGCGTGAAGGTCAGTTTGTGAACAAGGGCGATACCATTGTGACACTCACTGAAGTGAAAGAGAAATATTTTGATCCGCAACTGCTCATGCGCTTGCAAGAGCAGATCACCGCGAAGGAGAACAGCCTGGTATCCAAAGGTGCAAAGGCAAAAGCACTGGAGCGTCAAATCGTGGCGCTGCGGGAAGCCATGCGTATCAAGATTGAGCAGTCGCGCGCGAAGCTTGATGCGGAGAAAGTGAAATTTCAAAACGCAGAAAACCAGTATCAGCGAAACAAGAAGTTGTTTGAAGCCGGCAACATTGCGTTGACAAAATTTCAGGACATTGAGTATAAATATCAGGGCAGCATGGCCGAATACCTCAATGCAAAGATTGAACTTGATCGGGTTGAAGCAGAATACATGGATAAAATTGCGAAGTCTGAGTCGGACCTCAGCAACACCAGGGCAGAAATGTATGAAACCGAGGCAGATATTTCGAAGATGCGAAATGAATTTGCCAACATGAAGATTCGTAACAATCAATATCAAATCCTCGCCCCACAGGACGGTTACGTTGTCCGTGCATCCAAGACAGGTTTGGCCGAGAACATCAAAGAAGGAGAACCCGTTTGCACGATCATGCCATATGCACAAGACATGGCAGTGGAACTTTACGTGAAAGCGATGGATGTTCCTTTGATCAGCAAGGGCAAGACCGTGCGAATTGAATTCGACGGATGGCCGGCGCTTCAGTTCTCCGGTTGGCCAAGCGTTTCTGTCGGTACGTTTGGCGGAAAGGTGGAAGTCATAGATTATGTCAACTCAAAGCCCGGAGAATTCCGATTACTGGTCACGCCCGATCCAACCGAACCATGGCCAAAGCAATTGCGCATGGGTTCAGGTATTAAGGGATGGGTGATGCTGGAAGATGTTCCCGTCTGGTACGAAATCTGGCGACAGCTGAACGGCTTCCCTCCAAGTCTCTATCAGGAACCGCTCAACGAAGTGATCGATAAGGATAAAAGTCAGGAAAAAGCAAAGTAATGAGAACACCCCTTTTGCTTGTGGTTTATTTGATGTTGTCTTTCACGGCTGTTGCACAGCAGAAAAGCACCATCTTCTATAAACCCGACACGGTTGTGGTTTTTCCGCTCGAAGTTTTCCTGGACCAGGTGACCCGTAGCCATCCCGTTGTACGACAAACGAATTTGCTGAGCGACATCGCCAGACAGGAGATTCGGATTGCGCGGGGCAATTTTGATCCGAAGCTTAGTCTCAACTACGACACCAAGGAAGCGAACAACCTCACCTACTATCGTGAATTAAATTCTGAAATTAAATTCCCGATGAACATACCGATCGATCCGAAAATCGGGGTGGAGCGCAACACCGGAACTTATATTAACCCGCGCGATATCACGGGAACGAAAAACACAGCCACCCAGGTCTATACCGGTATCAGCATGACGCTCGGTCGCGGCCTGATTACCGACGAGCGACGCACTGCCCTGAGACAGGCGGAGTTATTCACGCAATACACAGAGGCTGAACAGGTGAAGATCATCAACAAGCTTCTGCTGGAGGCAGCGAAAGCGTACTGGAACTGGACGCTCGCGTACTACAACTATCTCCTGAACCTGAACAACAACGAGATTGCCGCTGAAATACTGCGACGATCGATAGTTAACTTCCAACTGGGTGAAGCGCCTGCCATAGACACCGTACAAGCTACCATTACCTATATCCAGCGGAAAGTTGAATTACAAGAGTCACGCGCGGAGATGATCAACAGCAGGCTGAATGTATCCATGTTTCTATGGGACAGCACTGCGGCGCCATTGATTCTGCAACCCAATGCTGCTCCGGATATCGAAGAAATTCCTGCGAGACTGACTGAAGCGGAATTGGCAAATCTGGTCAGTCTTGCACAGGAGAATCACCCGGAATTGCGGAAGATCGATGTGAAGCTGTTGCAGATAGAGGCTGATACCCGCCTTGCAAAGGAATTTCTCAAACCCATATTGAACCTGGATTACAGTTTATTGAACCAACCTCTCGACGCAGAGGGAAATTCAAATTTCGATCCTCAAGACAATTATAAATTCGGAATCGATCTCTCGTTCCCGCTCTTCCTGCGAAAGGAGCGCGGCAAGCTGGCGCAGTTGAGAATCAAATCAGAACAAACAGAATATGAACGTGGCGTTGCCGAACGGCAAATTTTGATTGACATCAATACAGCTTACCAAACCATTGCGGCCGCTCAGAATATCTTGATTGATCAGATCAATCTGGTTAACAATTACCAGCGACTGCTGGATGCCGAATTGTTAAATCTTGAAAACGGCGAAAGTGATCTGTTCAAGATAAATATTCAAACGGAGAAACTCATTCAGGCGAAGGCGAAAGCGCTGAAGCTGCGCATCGAGCTTGAAAAGCAAAAAGCCACGCTGTACTGGGCCTCGGGAGTCTCAAGATTGTACCGCTAGCGTCATACGACCGACAATTCAGAAATTTTTTCTTGTAAACTCGGAGAAAGGCGACATCTTTAAGTGTTATCAACACATGAAGAATTTCGCGTATCTGTTTCTCGTCGTGCAATTTGGCTGGTGTTCCGCTGCAGCGCAGGACATTGTCCCGCTGATGAAAACATTTTACGATCAGGTTCGCGTTGGTCAATGGAAAGAGGCCACCGCCACCCGGGGAAAGTTAGCCGCGGCAAAGGCAGAATCCCTGGCGAAAGAGCTCAACACGCCGGACAAGGCAAAGGCGTTCTGGATCAATGCGTACAATGCCAATATTCAATTCGTCCTGCACGCTGATGTAAAGGCATTCAATGACCGGAGCAAATTCTTTACGGAAAAACAAATCACCATCGCGGGCCAGGAATTAAGCTTTGACGACATCGAACATGGCATTCTCAGGCGCTCAAAAAATAAATACAGTCTTGGTCTCTTTGAGAAATGGTTTGTATCTGATTTCGAAAATCAGTTTCGTTTAAAGGACGTGGATTACCGCATCCACTTTGCACTGAACTGTGGCGCACTCAGCTGTCCTCCCGTTACCTACTATGATGCCGCGCGCATCGAGGAACAGCTAAATCTGGCCAGCAAGAACTATCTAAGGGCAACAGTTAAATACAATTCAAGAAACAATACCGTTCGGGTACCCATGCTGTGTTCGTGGTTTAATGCAGATTTCGGAGGAGACGGCGGTGTATTGACGATGTTGAAGAAATTTGACTTGCTTCCAAAAGAGAAAAACCCTGAAGTACTATTTCTTGATTACGACTGGACATTGAAATTAAACAACTATACGAATTTATGAGTGCCGAGACAAGCAACCACCGGGAGCATTACTATGATGCCGCAGACTTGAAAAAGTTTGGAGCCATTGGAGAATTTGGAAAAGAACTCGCTGATAAATTTTTTAACTACTACGGGGCTGTCTTTGGAGAAGGAGCATTGTCTGCCCGCGAGAAATCATTGATAGCACTTGCGGTCGCACATGCCGTTCAGTGTCCTTACTGTATTGATGCTTATTCTACCGACGCTGTTGAAAAGGGTTATAGCGAACAGCAGATGATGGAGGCCGTCCACGTCGCGGCGGCGATCCGCGGCGGCGCGTCGCTCGTGCACGGCGTACAGATGATGAATAAGGTGAAAGAGATATCCATGTAATCCATGGTCGCAAGGAAATCACTTTCGTCCCGTGCAAACCCGCTTGCAACAGCAGACAGGCAACTTGAACTGATTGAGCAAGCATCTTTTCCCGCTTTTACTGAAAAACTTGCTATAGTCGGTTTACATCCATTGAAGCCGACGAGTATTGATGTGCTTCAGGTAAATGTTGGAAAGATGTGCAATCAGGTTTGTGTGCATTGCCATGTCGATGCCGGCCCCGACCGACGAGAGGTGATGACGCGGCACACGATGCAACAATGCCTTGACGCACTTGCAAAAAACAATATCGCCACCGTTGACATCACCGGTGGTGCGCCCGAAATGAACCCCGACTTCCGGTGGTTTGTCGAAGAAATTAAAAAGCTTGGCCGCCATGTCATTGTGCGCTGCAACCTCACCATCGTGGTGGCCAACAAGAAATACCATGACCTCCCGGAATTCTTCAGGAGCCACCAGGTGGAAGTTGTTTCCTCACTTCCGTTTTATCAGGCGGATCGTACGGACAGACAACGCGGAGATGGTGTTTTCAAGGATTCAATTCAAGCACTTCGCATGCTGAATGCCGTTGGATACGGAGTAGATCCGACCCTCAAACTCAACCTGGTGTATAATCCTTCCGGTGCCTTCCTGCCGGCCAGCCAGCAACAACTGGAACAGGATTTCAAGCGAGTACTTGAAAAAGACCATCAGATAGTTTTCAATAATTTGTACTGTATCACCAATATGCCGGTGAGTCGTTACCTTGATTACCTCGTGAACTCAGGTAATTATGAACGGTATATGGACAAGCTTGTGCAGGCCTTCAATCCCGGCGCAGCACAGAGCGTGATGTGCAGAAGTATGATTTCTGTCGGATGGGACGGCGCGTTATACGATTGCGACTTTAACCAAATGCTGGAGCTAAAAACAAATACACCTGCGCAGCATATCAGCGATTTTGACGCAGGTGTATTCATGCAACGGGAGATCGTCACGCGCAAGCATTGTTATGGATGCACTGCGGGCGCCGGTTCCAGTTGTGGCGGTGCTACGGCTTAAAATAAGCGGTCACTTCCGAAAAACTTTCTTCCAGAACTTTTCGAAGGCTTCCTGGCTTGCGGCCAAGCAAGCGTTCCGCATCCGGTGTTACGTGATTTACGTGACCATTACTGATCATACTGTAGACAAGTGTCATATACGGTGCGATAAAATCAGGAGCACCCGCCTGCTTCAGCGTCTGCGCGTACTGCTCGGGTGTCGGATTTGGATAAACAATTTTCTCACCCCGAATCTCAGTCAGTATGTTTGCTACATCACTCATCGATAATGTCTCAGGTCCGGTGAGTTCATACGTCTTTCCTTCATGACCGGATTCGGTAAGCACTTTTGCCGCTACCTCCGCTACATCACGAATGTCCACGAATGCAACTTTACCATCGCCGGAAGGAGAATACACGATTTTGTATTTCGTGATGTTGTCCCACTCATAGTTTTTAAAGTTCTGCGCGAAGAAACTTGGCTTTAATGTAGTAACCTGAAAGTTTAGGGCGTGCAACTTCTCCTCAAGAACTTTATGCACCTTCAGACCATGTGCAATCGTTTCGCTCTTGTAAGCGGAGAGGTAGGCAACACGTTTGATGCTCTGTGCATTCAGATGATCAATGAAAGGCGCAAGTAACTTGTCCATCTCATAATTCAACGGAGGGCCTAGCAGGAAAACGCGATCGACATCTTCTGTTGCCGCCGCATATGTAGATGGGTTGGCAAAGTCAAACTCAACGAGTTCAACACCCGCACCAAATTTTTGCGTCGCCTTTGCCGCGTCGCGTACACCCGCTTTAAATGCAGCACCTGATTTCTTTAATGCTTTTACAACTTCAGAACCCAAAGTTCCGGTAGCGCCAGTAACTAGAATTTTCTTTGACATAGTTATTTTCTTTTAGGCAAATCACGATGGTATATGTACTTTTGGCAAGTAGACACTAAAAAGTTGTATAGTTACTTTTAGCATACCAATGCTGATAATCAGTCATATAATTTTAATATGAAAGCACAAATTGTTGAGGAGCCGTTGCTGCAGGGATCTAATTACTGCCCCGTAACGGAGACGTTGCACGTGATTGGAGGAAAATGGAAACCCATCATTTTGTGGCAGCTGGAGAACGGTACCGTGCGCTTCGGGCAGTTGCGCCGTGTCATTAAGGGCATTACACAAAAGATGCTGACGCAGCAATTGCGCGAGCTCGAAGATGATGGCATAATTTGGAGAAAGGTATATCCGGAGGTACCACCGCGCGTGGAATATGGCGTTACGGATTACGGCAGAACCATCAGGCCGTTGTTGAATGAGATGGCTCAATGGGGAATGTCCCATTTGATGAAAACAGGAAGAAGCATTCCGAAATAGACATCGCCCATCAATGCCATGATGCGATTCTCATAGCGTGTTATTGGCGTATCAAGCATCCTTAAAAATCGATACACCCGGCCCTGAAAGGGCCGCGTATGACAGCGATGGGCTGGTAGCCCGTCGCTCGTAGCGATATCGCCCACCAATGCCATGATGCGATTCTCGTAACGTGTTATGGGCATATCAAACATTATTAAAAAATCCATACACCCGGCCCTGAAAGGGCCGCG